>Ga0078972_1005710_pt1 | contig 31092 bp, 27 predicted proteins | sample YelNatPaOPGAMG01_FD_67568 | JGI IMG/M metagenome (GOLD analysis project Ga0078972, IMG submission 67568) | Hot spring thermophilic microbial communities from Obsidian Pool, Yellowstone National Park, USA - OP-RAMG-01 (SPADES assembly) (version 2) | ecosystem: Environmental > Aquatic > Thermal...
TTCTAAAAGCTATCAAAGCAATAAGGAGAAACAAAAATGAGCGAAAGAAGAGGTATAATAAGGCTACATAACAATGATGATCATATCAGATATAGAAGACAAAGAGCAAAACAAAAAAACTCCATTTCCTTCATAATGCCAGACCCGATTATGCCTAAGGAGGTAGAAAAAGAAATCATATTAGATGCTATAAGCAGTTTTATTCTCTCATGCGATGCGAATGAAGCCGATGACTTTATAAAGGAAGTTACTAATAGAATTATATCTGCCTGTATCTTAATCTATGGCAATTAATGTGACAAAAAAGTTCAGCTATAATATAGTCTATATTTTTCCATCGCTTGACATATCGCCTCAATATTTTCTAAAGGCACATCAGGGGCACATTCAGCAGTAAGCATTAATCCGCCTTCTTTTGAGCCGAGTTTGACGACTGCTTCTTTTATGTGTTCGTCAATATCTTTTGGTGTGCAAAATGGGAACATTTGTCTATCAAGGTCAAGATTAACACAGACTTTGCCTTTACATTCTCGGACTAATCCATCTAATGTGTTTGCTCTGATCTGTGGATTTAATATGGTTACTCCGCATTCTATAAGATCAGATATAATTTCAAGAATATGTCCGTCTGTATGGAGATAGACATGCGCCCCCGCTTTGCGACAAGCGCCAAATATTTTAGCAAAACACGGTTTTAAGTATTTCCTCCATGTTTTCGGACTCATTGGCAAGCTATTTTGATTTCCGAGATCATCTCCAAAGCTAACTAATTTTGGTTTATTTGCAAGAATTTTTTCAACTTCATTCATATTATAATTTAGGACCATATCAATAAGCTTTTGCAGTTGTGGAGGTTCTTCAATAAGGTCTATCATAAAGTTTTCAAATCCGCGTAGATAATAAAGCCTCATATACATAAAACCATGTGGCAATCCACCCGACGTTGGTGGAACATAAGTATCAAGTTTTGACCAGTCATCAAGCGGATGCCCTACAACTAATGCTTCCATTCCGCCATGAATATTTTTCCATACACAGCCCCAGTTATCTACATGATCACCTTCTACATAAGTTCCGCCAAAGTTATCGTAATTGCGGTTAGGGTCTTTTTTTTGTTCGCCGAAAATGATCGGATGCCTGAGGACTAATTCCTGCAAGTCATCGCGATACTTGCTCCATGTCGCCGGTAAAAGGCTGACACTGCATATTATATATTCCGGATAGCGATATTCCACTGTCCGATAATAGTTTTCTTCTCTCGTCATTTTAATACCCTTTCAGATATGACAAATAATTGCTTATTAAAAATCTTTATGATTAAATATGGCGTCCTTTACTTTTCATAGACCATCTTTCCCATTTCTAAACCGATGGCAAATCTTTGTGTTGTGTCTAAATATGGATGTAATTCAAAGGCATGCTCAAATCGCACGGACATCTTCGGAGAAATAGCATATTTAATGCAAAATCCGCCAGAATATCTTAATGGTTCATCAATAACGATCCTCTTTTTTATGCCCCCGCGTATAAGTAATGAAATTTTGCTTGTCTTTTCGGGCAGACCTTCTGTGTAGTCTGCTACGCCTTCATATTTTTGTAAAGAGAAAAATCTCTCCTGAATTTTTCTTTTCGCGAAAAAAGCAGATGGGCTAAAAGCAGACCATTCTGCACCGAGATATAAAGTATCAAATTTCCTCTGTTGCTCATCAATATCTAATGCAAATGTTAGTCCCATATTTGGTTTATTAATTACAGAAACTGCACCTCCTAATTTAACTCTTTGTCCGGCAATTTCTTTGTTATCTGCATTAACTCCGCCTAAGTTTTCAGCAAATAACCCAATAGAAGCCCTGCTGGCTATAGTATATAATGCCCCGATGTCAAAGCCAAGTCCTGTCACAGAGTCTTCCATAGACATTTTAACAGACGTTATCCCTATTGACGTTCCGATAGAAAACGAATCTATGAGATTAATACCATAAGAGGCATATATAGAATAATCTTTTCGGCTAAAACTACCTAAATCTTTTCCAGATTGATCTCTCCAATCCATATCCCCATAGTTTATGGAGGAATAGTCTAAACCAATAGTTCCCCATTTCCCTGTCGGATACGCATAGGCTAAATGGCTTTGTTTCATACCGCTGTCAAAGCCGTATAATGGGGCATATATAGCGGTCGCTTCTTGATTAAGCATAAGGGCAAGACCAGCAGGATTCCATGATATAGCATTAATATCATCTGCGACTGCTGAAAATGCTGACATACCCATAGGTCTTACGCCATCTTTTGGCTCAAGTGTAGATGAATATGATTGAACAGAGTAAAGCATAGTAATTATAGAAATGATTAAAACTATACGGGACATAAAAAACGACCCCCTGTTCAGAATATAGAAAATTGCAGTTTACAAGGTTAAAAGCTAAAAAGTTACAAGATGGCTTAAAAACCTTCAACCTTTAACCTTTAACTTTTAACCTTTAACATATCAGCATGCTTCGGGTTTGCCTGATTGACCTGACTTATTCATAGCCAAGGTCGCTGCAAGCGTTTTTATTGCGTCTCTGTATGGACTACGAATTTGAGAATCGTCGCCTGATTTCACGGCATCAATGAAGACCCTATCAATGCTTTGACTAGGTCCTTTTTCTGGCAATTTTTCTGGTGCTGGTTTCACAGTGAAATCGCCATAAGTCCATTTTAATAGTGAGTTATTAAATAATATATCAAGGACATTAGCGTTATCCCAATCACCTTCATAAGACCATGATGTTGTCAATGATCCAATAGCTCCGCTTTCAAACTTCATAGCGACGACATTGACATCGGGACAATCAATGTCTTTAAGCACTCTATTTTCCTGATAAGCGAAAACCTCTTTTATCTCACCTGCTAAACATCGCATCATGTCAACAGTATGAGTTGCCTGTTCCACGAGTTGTCCGCCTGATTTGCTCATTTGTCTTAGCCAAAAGCTTGGACCTCCGACGCCTGAATTACACCAATATTTGCCATTAACCATTGTAATGGTCTTTCCTTTAAGCACTTCCTTAGTGGCATCTACTGATCCTGCATAACGCAATTGATACCCAACACAGGTAATTATTTTATTTTTCTCAACAGCAGAAAGCACTTTTTCTGCTATTTCCATATTGATCGCTACTGGTTTTTCAACGAAAAACGGCAATCCTCGCTTAATTGTATCCAACTCAGGTTCCCCGTGAGCGAAAACTGGGATACTGATATAGATAGCATCAAGGTCTTTTCTTTCAAGCATTTCTTTATGATTTGTATATGGTTCTGCGCCGAACTGCTCACACGCACTTTTTGCTAACTCTGGCTTAACATCACATAAAGCTACTAACTTGACATCTTCCATCTTGCTAAGCGTTGCCATGTGTCCTCTGGCGTTGCCACCACATCCGATAAATCCAATTCTGACTTGATCAGCCATTTTTTTCCTCCTGATAGACAAAAATAATAAAACTTAAAACTCGTAACTGATTTAGTCTAACAATATTATTTCTAATAGTCAAGACAAAGCTGAAAATCAGCGAATAAACTTGAAATATCGTTATTCATTGCTATAAGTTATAAGCAAAGACCCGCCCGCATCAGAGATCGTTAAATTTATGCCCGACATTAAGTCTTTGCCACTGATAGTTTTTGTTGTCCCATCGTCTTCAAATGTCACTTTATAATTTGATTCTGGTGAAAGCCCTTTTAATTTGACATTTATGGAATTTATTTGACATTTTGGTCTGCGAAAAGCCATTATCATTCCTTGCTTCATATCCTCACGATGGAACTGATATGCCATCCAAACGTCGTCTTCAATACTATAAGCAGTTAGGGGATAATAATCGCCGTAGAATAAAGGACGTATCTTTTTAAATTCGGCGATCAGCTTGCGCGCTTTCTCTACGGGAAAATCGGGCAAATAGAGATTCCAACCGAGAACGACCCCGCTGTTTATTGAACTACGGAACGAATACGTGTCAGGATAACCGTTGCCAGTGCTACTTGTCGGCAAATAAAAATTAATTCCGTAAGTATGACATTGATAACCGTTCGGCTCAAAATAATGGTAATCCGTTCTCCATAGAGGGATACTTCTTGATGAAGTTTCAAGGTCAATCCTTCGTCCTCCGCTTGCACAGTTGTCAATCACCAGATCAGGCTTACGTGCCAATAGTTCGTCCCAGAAAGCATATAAGCCTTCTATATATCTTATTTCTGTAATACCTTGCCTGTCAGGCTCATCATAAGCTCGCCAAAATGGCAAAGGGTCAATGTTAAAGTCTTGACGATAAAGGCTTATTCCTTCTTTTTCTATCATACCGGAGATGTGATCAGTTAGCCATTTCAAAGCCTCTGGATTCCCGAGATTAAGCAGACCATTTGGGTTTCCGGGGAGTTTTAGCACCCATTCGGGATGTTCTCTGTCAATCCATGTCCCTTGATGGACTCTTTCAGGCTCAAACCATACTAATAACTTGAAATCCAATTTAGCCAACGCATCTGATACTGCTCTCAAACCATTTGGGAAACCATCTTTTCTTGGAAACCAGTTGCCAACGCCATTGGGCCAATGTCCCTCATACCACCCAGCGTCTATCCAGAAATATTCAGTATCCAGTCCAAACTGACGATAACGTTCAGCCAAAGCGATCTGATTATGCTCAGTAGCTTTATTAAATTCTTCAAATCCGGGAAGTGGTGCTTGACATGCAGGTCCTCCACTTGATGCAAGAGGGGCAGTTACAGGTTTATCGTCTCTGTGCAAAGTGTGATGTTTTAACATAAATTGACGGAATGTGTTATGTCCGATCATCCTATCTTCGCCTTCCCAGAATAAAAGCAATATACGTGGGGTTCGGATTTTTTCGCCTTTGCGAAGTTTTAGATGTGTCAATTCCATACCTGATCGGATTTTTACTCCATTCTCTTCATTTTTCATAAAAGATATTGTCCATTGACCTGACCATCCGATGGCAAGCATTAAGCCTTCTCCCGGTGCTTCTATATTAAAGAACGGAAAAACTGTTGTATTAGATGACCTACCTCCGACAGTTGTAAGTTTTATTTCGTTATTTGTCTGCATAATATCGTCAACAGGTGCAAAATCTGATCTGCTTGCAGAACTTCCAAGCGCTCTATGAAGGATTACTTCTCCGCTGTTCTCATAATTCCAGATCGTATCTATTGCTTGAATATCCTCAATTATCGGAGTATCTTCAGAACCAGAATTTTCAAATGTCAAGACCCATTCTATCGCTGGAAAATCTAAGAACGTCTCACATTTACACCATATACGTAATCCTGTTTTCGTATCCACATAAGTAAATATATGTTTTTTCTTAACATCATCTATTTGACCAGAACCTTGCTCAAATCGCCAATCTTTTATAAACGAAGAAGAAGGTTTTCCATCGTAGATGAATGAAAAAGGGGGAATGACGCCTTTTGTGAAGCGACTTATTAGCCAATTTTCGTTGTCTTCCATTTTTTTCTCCTTTTTATTAAAAATTTTAGCAACGTGGGAATAAATTGGATAAACATGATGTTTTTATTGATAAAATAGAAATATTGCAAAAGTGGAGAACAGAGAATTTAAAAACAAGCCCAATGATAATGTAAACTCCTGATTACAAGTCCACGTTATATTAACTTAGAAACAACCACTAATACCCACATTTGCCCGACGATGCGTGTAGAGTGGTGAATAAAAACAGGTGTTTAATACCCCCTCCCGTTTTCCTGTTGAATATTCACCACTTCTGCGCATCGTTTTTATTTTTAGAAACAAACCTAATACTATATGAGTTATTAACCTATTAGAATTAAAGTTACTCCCAAACAAATAGCCGCTATTCCTCCCCAACGAACAGCGGAGATCGGCTCATGGAATACCAATAGGCTAACTAATGGGACAATTGCATAAACAAGTGCCATAATAGGATAGACTGCACTTAACTGAACTTTGGAAAGTATATAAGCCCATAGAAAAAAACCAAGCCCATAGAGAACCAATACTAAAATCATAAAAGGGTTAATAATAATCTTGATTATATCAGAGAGAGAAAAAAGCGAATCTATTCCGCCCATTCTCTCTATGCCGATCTTAAAAGCTACTTGACCTATGACAATAATAGCAACTTCAATAAACACAAGAAAAATAGTTCCAGACATCACCCTCTCCTTTTTATTTATGTGATTTTAGCCACTGACTGAACATAACGTCAAATCTAAATCCAATATCTGAAATTTGATAATAATTTCATTGTGACAATCAGTGGCTAATGAATAATATTTATTTATAGAGGTCTCCAATGACAAAATCAAGTCCAAGCCTTGACAATGCTGATTTGCTTGGAACTGCGGTTTTCTGATCCCAATCCACAAGCTCTAAATATTCTTTGATCATAGTCTCTTTGTCAATTGATACATCTTTTAAGGGACCTCTTGTCAAAGGTGGTCTACCTATTATTCTTCCTGAGAATTCTCGTTCAAGGGGATTATGCCCTTCACGTAAGTTGAACACATGTCTTAACGTGCCGATTCTCTCACCCGTGATTTGACATTCATCAAGCGAATAATCCCAACCTGTGACAGAACTCATAAACTCTGGAAGAGAGTCAACTGGCATAGAAGAATAACCGAACATACACAGACCAGCGACATTAACTATGTGCATAAGATTCATAAGCTCTCTTTGAAGTTTGGCTCTTCCTGTATAGACTCTTGGCTCTGGTTTTGTAAGGTCCATACCTGATCCCGGAGTAATAAGTTCTCCCCCTTGGGTATGACGGGCAGGAGTAGCATCAATGAGATATGTCACAGTTAGACCATGAGTGAATTTTGGATCGTGCATTGGAACTTCCTGCCCAGCGACATGGACAGCGTATTGCCCCGCTCCTTTGCCGATTTTGTCAGCAGCGATCTTCGCTCCGTCTGCCAATATATCGCCAAATCCTTCGCGTTTAGCTAATTTTTCTGTCATAGCAACTATGGCTTCTGCATTGCCCCATTTTAACTCAATCCCATCTGTATCTTCTTTTGTTATTATACCATTTTCATAGCACTCAATAGCAAAAGCTATCGTGCATCCCGCAGAGATCGTATCAAGTCCCATTTTATTACAGATTTCATTGAGTTTAATGATTGACTCAATGTTGTCATTCAGACACATTGTGCCGTAACTTCCGAGAGTTTCATACTCAGGTTTATGAGTGGTAGAAGCAAACGGACCGGATACAACTTTAACATGTCCTCCACAGCCGATAGGACATCGCCAACAGGCATATCTCTTTTCTTGGTATGCGATAACTGCATCATCGCTAATTTTAGTCGCGGTTGGGAAGACTTCCGATCCAGCATCAGACCAGTTCTTTACAGGGGCATCTCCGCTTTCAGAAGCACCCGCGGTTATTCCTGCTGTCCCATATTTTTTCAAAACATCACCAAACCCAGAGATTGTGTTTATATAAGCACGTCTTAATGCCATAGTTCGTTGTTCATCAGCTAATGGCACTTTCATATCACCGAGAACTGCCAATGCCTTCAATTTTTTTGATCCCATGACAGCACCGAGACCCGATCTGCCCGCTGCACGTCCTTTGTCGTTAATGACACAAGAGATCAATGACAGCTTTTCCCCAGAAGGACCTATACAAGCAACATTTGTCTTTTTTCCATGCTTTTCTTTAAGTAGGTCTTCTGTCTCGTTGGTATCCTTACCCCATAGCCAATCTGCATCTTTTAATTCCGCTTTTCCGTTCTCAATGAAGAGATAAACAGGTTTTTTTGATATGCCTGTGAAAAATACGCCATCATATCCAGAGAATTTTAAATTAGGTCCGAATTCTCCGCCAGAGTTTGCATCTCCCCATGTCCCTGTCAACGGTGATTTGCCAACTACGACGTACCTTGATCCTATAACTGCGGGAGTTCCTGTCAAAGGACCTGTCAGAAATCCTAACATATTTTCTGGACCAAGTGGGTCAACACCCGGCTTCTGCCTATCATACATTATTTTTGCTGCAAGACCATACCCGCCTATGTATTTTCGGAGTATTTCCTCTCCGAAAAGTTCCTCTTTAATCTCCCCATTAGATAGATCAACAAAAAGGATTTTTGCCGATCCATTACCCATATATCCTCCAGCCATTCTTTTTCTCCTTTCTATTGCCATTCGGTTTTTGCCTGAGTTATTAATGAATATTTAACTTAACCTATATTTTATCTTGCGTATATATTACCAAAATCAACAAGAAAAAACAACAAAATCTTTCTGATACTTAGAACGATAGTTCAGACGTTTCAAAAATCCCCCTTTTATTCCCACAGGCGTTAAGTTAAGGACTTTTAACCCCGAAGGGGTGATATATTTATAGAAAACACATAAATAAAAAACCTTTTAGCTCCGTCAGGAGCGACATATTTCCCCATCATATTTCGCTCCGCTTCCGCTTCGTATTTTGGCGTTTATCGTTTCTATAAATATGGCGCCCCTTCGGGGCTAAAAACAACATTATCTCATATTAAAAATAACGTTTTTCCCTTAACTTAACGGCTATGCCTTTTATTCTCACTTTTTCCAAAGGGAGACTTTTAGGGCTTTCTCCAAAATTCGTTATTTTGCTACTACGCTTAGACTTCCAATCTGAACATAAGGTGTCAAAAGTGAACCATATACCCATTCAGATTTATTGCCGATGGCAAGTATATTTTTCAATGCGTCATAAGTATTGCCCGCAAGCATAACATCTTTTACACGTCCTACTATCTCACCATTTTCTATCTTATAGCCAAGCTGAACATTTACAGAAAATTCACCACTTATAGGATTGCCTTGCCCTAATCCCATAACGCTTTCAACGATCAAGCCTTCTTTTGTGTTTTTAACCATTTCTTCAAAAGATGTCTCCCCTTCTTTTATTACTAAATTTGTAGGATTACATCCGATCCCATGACCAGTAGTCTTAGTTCCTGATCTGCCAGCGGTATCAAGGTCATAAAGAAAACTTTTCACTATCCCTTTATCAATTAAAGGTGTGACTTGATGTGGGACACCCTCATCATCATACTTGCGACTGGCACTTGCGTAGTCAATTAAAGGATTGTCAATAAGCGAAAAACGTTCATCAGCTATTTTTTCGCCGAGTTTTCCTGCAAGCGGAGATGAGCCGAGAAAAACATTTTTTCCGTTAAAGCCCAACTCCAAAGCCAACAAAAGCACTTCCATTCCGCTTGGTGTAAAAATAACGGGTATGTTGCCTGATTTAATAGTTGCGGTGTTCTCTGCCATCTTGAATAATTCAACAGCTCTGTTTGCAATTGATATATGATCTATATCTCGCTTCTTACAGCCAAAGCCATATCCCGCTTCTAATATATCATTTCCTCTAACTAATACCCCAAATACACCGGTGCTGAAATGTGTCTCTTCGTCAGTAAATTTTACTCCGCTTGAATTAGCAAATTCCCTTTTTAATACGTTTTTATCAACGCCAGCGTAAACCATTATATTCGGATTGTATTTTTTAATCAAATCCATCATTTCTTGGCTAATTTTGACCATTTCGGTTTTACTTACTGGAATTACTTTATCATCGTAGATTTTAACATCAGTGCCTTCTTGGGGATTTGGGAACTGAAAGTGTGCAGAACTGCCGAATTCCGCACATTCTATCGCTCTTGCTACAACCCCATCTAAGTCATTTATATCTGTGGTGTTAGATAAGCCTACTTTGCCGTTTAGGACAACCCTTAACCTTATGTCTGTCCGTTGTGATGACTCAACCGATTTGAGCTTATCACTCTCAAAGGAGACTCTGGTATGTTCACTTTGTGTCAATAACGCCTGCGCCCCCTGGGCTTTTTTCATCGCTTTTTCAATCAATGTTTCTGCTATCATTACTGCCTACCTCCTACCACGACGTTTTGTATTCTGATATGAGGACCACCAAATCCAACTGGCAATGGAGACTGTGCACTCTTTCCACAACCGCCCGGTCCGCCCGGCGCCCATTCTAATTTATCTCCGATCATATCAATATTCAAAAGTGTTTCAAAGACATTTCCAGTCAAAACTACATCTCTGATCAATTCTGCTATTTTCCCATCTCTTATCATATAAGCATAAGCGGCGCTGAATGTGAACATCTCCATAGCTGTTTGCCCGCCGATCATGTCAAGAGCATAAATACCTAATTTCACATCTTTTATCATATCTTCAAAAGATGAGTTGCCTTTATCTATATAAGTATTTGTCATTCTCACAATAGGAGGAAATTGGTATCCTATTGATCTGGCATTGCCTGTTGGCATTTCTCCCATTTTTGCCGAAGTCTCACGAGAATGTAACCTTCCAACAAGGATACCGTCTTTGATCAGATAATTCTTTCTTGTCCGAACGCCTTCATCATCGTATTTATGCGTGCCTATTTGTCCGGGATACGAACCATCGTCTATGATATTCAGTATGTCTGAGCCGAAACGTTTTCCAAGCACCATTATTTCCTTCATACCCTCATTTTCATAGATAAAGTCCGCCTCGCTGAGATGTCCAAATGCTTCATGCACAAAAACACCAGTTAAATTTGGATTTGTGATCACTGTATATTTGCCGCCTGTAACTGGCGGAGCAGAAAGCAATTCTACCGCCCTTTTAGCAGAAGCTTCTGCCTTTTCGTGAAATCCCTCAACAATCTGAAATCCTGTCATTCCACCAGTAGATTCCATACCATGCTGGACATTATCGCCATCTCTTGCTGTGGCTGATATATACAATGTTGTATTAGGACGTTCATCTTCTATGTAACTGCCATCAGAATTTGCAAACCATATCTTTCTAAAACTATCCCCGTATGCAACAATAGATGTTTTAATCTTCTCGTGATAGCCAAGGACTATTTTATTATATTCCTCAATTACAGATTTTTTATGCGACAGTGATATTTCTCTAAAATCTTTAACTAATTCCGCTTTTATACAATCCACTACTGGCTCAACTTGGGCAAATTTGCTTTCCTCTTTGCCTATCATCTTTGCAGATTCACACGCTTCTTTCACCCTAACATTTAAGTTGTTAATATCATTAAAAGTTGAGTATCCCCAACCACCTTTGACCAAAGCCCTGACTATTCCACCTACGGTTTTTGATGAGCCAATGCTATCTAACTCTTCACCTCTAAAACTTATCCACGATGAAGCTACGTCTTCAATGCGAATCTCTGTATATTCCGCATCGCTTTTGCGTAGAGCTTCTTCTAATCTTTCTCTCAAAATTATCATCTCCTTTTCGTAAAATTTCATGCTTCTGTGTCTAATAAATTGCTATTTAGCGTCTTCCGACTTTGGACATATCTATCTTTTTAAATCCAAGTTTAAATGCTGGCGACTCTGGTTTCAAATTATAGTTATCATTTTTGGGGTCTATAAACATCGGATCGGCAACGATGGAGTTTTTGTCAAACCCCTTTGCCTGCCAATCTGCAAAACTGCTAACACCTTCTATCCCTCTGATGGTAATATCTCCAGCAGTGCAGAAAAAGACGTTATAGTCAGATTCAGATGGCAAACATTTTTCGTGGCTAAAAATAAATAAATGTGATGGTTTTGTGTAATAGATTATATTTCTGATCAATTTTATGTTCTCATGGATGCGTTCACGCGGATTTTGATAGTTGATTTGATCTAATCTTCCATCAATAAATATGTTATTTTCCATAATGCAGTTTCTATCGCTATACCAGACATGGATAACCTCATCAGCACGATAGACGATGTTATTTTCAACGATTGTGTCCCTCGTCTCACAGCCTAAATAGATTCCCCAGCCTGGACATCTACCGCCATAAGCGTAGCAATCGTGGATCAGATTATTTCTGACAATTATGTTTGAGTCCCTAATAAAAATGCCTGCACCATCGTTTATATCTGTCATAACGTTGTATATCTCGTTATATTCTATCAAAAGTCCTTGCTCTTGGTTGCTTCTTTCTATAGTCTGGCTTTCAGTTGCCCAATGTCTTGTATATACACCTGAGTGTGTAATGTCGTGGATCAAGTTGTGAGAGATCGTCCCTCCGCCATCATCAACATTTATGCCAACTGCACTCGGATAGATTGACCCGCAGTGATGAATATGGTTATAAGAAAACACGTTGCGTTCTTCATCGTAATTTCTGCTTATAACACCGCCACTGCCAGTATAACAGATTTCGTTATTAATTATCATATTTCCGTAACCTGTTATTTCAAGCCCATAAGTGCCGACGTTTTTTATACAACAATCAACTAATGAGCAATATCTGACATTATCCCAAGTTATAGCGGGAGGATGAACAATATCGCCGACATCCCCACAATCCGGATAGCCGTTCTCTGGAAGTGTCCAATCCGTATCGCAGAATGTTATCCCGCTTATGTTGATATATTGGACGTGCTGTTCTTTAAGTCCGCCCTCAAATCTAACAAGTTCTTTTAAGACGGGAGCAATTATTTCAAGCTTTCCTATATCATCAATAGCCCAATAGTATAGATCGCCAGTATTTTTATCAAGATACCAATCGCCGGGCTGTTGCAGACCTTCAAACACATTATCAATGTAATATCTATTTGGTCCGCCTGCACCTTCCCAACCAATAACGTGACGTGCTTTTGGGTCTAAAAATTTGACAGTTCTTTCGTCTTCATTGAGTTCAGAGACAATAAATCGTGTTTCGTTCCACGAGTGATAGAAGACAACTTCTACGTCATTGAGATTTTTCCATCTCTTGAACTCGCCCTCTTTATACTTAAATGATGTCGGACTTACCGCATTTTCTATGTAATAGTATCCATCGTGAGGTATTCTTGCGCGTGTTTGCCGTTCACCGTTTACAAAAAGTTGGTTAAAATTCCAATCTTTGACATTGCAAACCATTATACTGTCTTTATAAGGTTTCCAATCTGCTTCTATCCTCCTGCCTCCGCTGATAATGGGTTTTTCTCCCGGATACGCCATATAGGTAATTGGACAATCTTTTGTTCCGCTATCAGCTTTGTTGAAAATGACAGGTTCGTCAAGGAAATATTTTCCCCCTCTTATCATAACGGTTACAGGTTCAGACAGAGATTGCTTTTTCAGTTCTCTTATAGCATCTCTTGCTCTTGTTATAGTTGCAAAAGGTCCATCTGTTTTATCCGCGTTTGGCGAATCTAATTTCCCTGACCATGAGTCATCTCCATCTGTTGAGACAAAAAATATGATGCCCTTCATTCCAAAAGTCTTATTAGACATTACATTTTCCTCCATTAAAATTTAACAATTAACGAAAATCGTTGGTTTACACCAAGTGCAGAATTAAAGTTTATAGCGTGGTCAAATTGATAAAGGTCAAGCAAATTTAAGCCTATCCCGCAGTTAAAAGTGGATATAAATCCAGTTGTTGATGGAAATTTAACGCCTGCCCTTATTGCCAATAGATCAAATATCCAATATTCCGCACCAACGCTTAAAGAATCCTTTTGTCCCCTAATAATATTATAATCGCTTGCAATAGTTAGGGGAATATTCGTCAATTCATAAGCAGTGGATAGCTTAACATTCCAAGGTTCACGAGTTTTGCTATTCATAAATCTATACATAGTTGATAAATTCCGAATTGCCAACCCAAGTTTTAGCCCATATACAGGAGGCTGATATATCGCTCCAGCATCTCCTGCAAGATCAAAGGCATTTTTATCTTTTATTCTATGAGTTATAATTTTAGCGGTCACTCCATAAGAGAAATTTTCTGTGATGGCTTTGCTCTGTGTCAATCCGACTGCAAGGTCTGTCACGGAAAATGAATCGCCTGCTCCAATAAATGATCCATCGGGATTTTCATAGGTAGATATAATGCTTCCTGACCCAAGATAGAATATTTGACAAGCCAATGATCCGTAAAAATCGGATGGCACAGCGTATCCAATGAAGCTATAATTTATATCCTGAAAAGCCCTGTAATATGTAGCGCCAAATTCTCTGAATAATATCTCAGATAACCCTGCTGGATTCCAATATGTAGAATTAACACCGCTTGTGAGTGCACCATAAGCCCCGCCCATAGCAGTTCCGCGAGCATCTGCATCTATATTCAGAAAAGACGACATAGCATTTTCTGCATCAGACTGCTGACATATCCAAAATAATAAAAACAATATGACCAATAAAAGCATTCTAATATTTCTAATGGAGCTTATCAAGATATTAAAATTAAGAAATGTTTTTTCCATGTTTTGCCCCTCCTAACTTTCAAAGTAATTACCTATCTTATTACCGCTATTTTCCCAAATTTCTCTCCGCCAGCAGTCTGTATTCTGTATATATAAAGTCCGCTTGTCACCAGATCGCCGTTATCCTTTTTGCCGTCCCATAAAACTTGTGCTGATGCAACTCCTCTCATTTCCTTAATTTTTTCACCTGAAACGGTGTAAATCTCAATTGTGGAGCCTAATGGGACATTTTGGAATTTAAGACTTTTAGCAACACCGCCGAAAGTCCCAAATTGGACAGGGTTTGGATATATATAAACATCTTTTAGGTCTAAATCAAGAGGGGCAAGTAAACGATAAATTCCTAATTGCTCTGCATTTTGTGTCTTTACTATCCTTTGGAAAATATCCACTTGTGACTCTAATGGTATCCATCTATCTTTTGATAACATAAAGATTTTTAGCTTTTTAGCAAAATCGGGCTTAATATCTTTTGGATATCTAATATTAACTTCAAATCTGTTTTTCAACTGTCCACTTTTAATTATTCTTCCTTGACCGTCCTTAGCCAAGATCAGATAGGCATTAGTCCCCTTTGGTATAAGCATATTAGCAGGCAGATCGCTATTTATGGCAAAGTCATCTATCGGTTTGGCTATGATTTGTATTGGCGATGTCTCTTTTTTGTATGATTTTGTATCAAAAATTGTAACTTCATCTGATTTAGAATTGTCTATAATTAAAGCATTTGACATATAGTTAGAAAGAGAAAAAAGGGTTAGAATGAGAAAACATAATAATATTTTATGATTAAATCTGCAATACATTTATCTGCACTCCTTTCAAGCAATTTATGCAAGATCAACTAAGACCCATTTTATTGTATCGGTGAAGTTAAAACTTGCATATATGTTTGTATTCGCTGGATTATCTTCATAGAGGCGTCATAGTTTCCCATCATTGCGGTCTGTTGTGCTTGATTATACCATGTTTTTATCAAGTTTATCATCTCAATAGGAGCGTTTAAATCTTGCAGTAGTTTAATATTAGAGTCCATTTTTGACAGTTCCACATCAACTTGTAGCTTAAACAATAATAACCTCGCTGATTCTACTGCCTTTTGAGCAGCATCAAGAGCTTGTGCTGCTGCTTGAATACGGTTTTGCATATCAAGTGACTGAAAGTCGCCTTGTTGGACTATGTTAGGTGTTGTTGGAAGTGGTTTTTTGATAATATCTTGCTCTATACCTTTTGGGATTATGACATCTGGTTGGACAAATGTCGGTTGTTTTACATCACTTGGTTGAGGTTGTATCCTCATTTCTGGCAAGATAGGTGCTTCTTCTGGAATTGCCGATTTCCCCTTTGCCTCTGCTTTTGCGGATTCTGCTGTATTTTTTGCTTTATTGGCAAGGACATAAGCCCTTTGTCTGCGGTTACTTGATAGTGCTTGTTCTGCTTCGCTTAAAAACCTCTCGGCTGCCTTCATATTTTTTGGTGAGTAAGACTCCGCATTAGCTTCTTTCGCACTTTTAACAGCAATTCTTGCGTCATCAACTGCGTTCTTAGCAGACTCCAAACTTGCAGACACTCCGCATCCAATTAATGTAATAATAAAAAAGCCGATAACTACGGTTGCAGAAATTATTATGGATAAACTATATGTTTTTTTCATCTCTTTTCCCTTTCCTTTTTAGAATCCTAATGAGATTCCGAAATGCCAAGTCCATACAGCATCTTTGGCGGAATCAATCTTTGCCCGATTTATTTCGGATACTATCTGAGCGGTATAATAAGGGCTAACATTGACCCTTACACCTAAAAATGGAACTAAACCCCATTCATCTGTAAGGACATCAGAAGCCATATCAATATAGACATAATTTGCTGTTAATCCACCATAGACATTTAATATCCAAGATATTTCTCTTTCTGTTATGCCCGTAATGGATACAACGCCAAAATCTAATAACGATTTTCTTAATGTGGATTTAGTGTCTTTTTTTGTTGAATATTTGAGATCTAACGCGAAGCCGAAATCCCTTTTTCTATATGAAAATGGCAATTTATAGTCTATCGCTAATATCTCTGGTGACATAATGTCATTTCCCTTTCCGCCTGACCAGCCAAAAGTTGCGCCCCATTCCCTGATTTGAAACGACAAAAATCTCTCTGAATTCTCAACAGTTCCTTGAAAATCCTCTGGTGTTTTTCCCTCTTTTGTCTTTGTCCTCAGATATGCGGATATGATGAGATTATCCTTTGTCGCTGTCAAAAATGAAGATGGAGCAAAGAGAATTTCATCTATACCTATTTGTGTTGACGCTTGCGATGACAAACTTAATAGGGAGATTAAGATAAAACAAATAAAAATGACGATCTTTCTCATAATGATCATCTCCTAAACAATAGATAGTGTCTTAGATTATGCCTGTTTACTTTTAAACGATTCTTGATATTTCTTTATTATTTCTTCCTTTCGTCGGCGGATTTGTTCCATAATATCGGGTTTTGCCCCAGGTGGATAATATCCCCAGCTAACTTCTATCATAGCAAGGATGTTCTCTAAACGTGAGCTATTGTCAAGCTCTGTTGTAGAACCCATAAAATAGCCTGTTGGTGCTTCTGAAATAGTCTTTTTACAGACTTCTCTGACCTGATCGGGAGTGCCATTTGAAAGCAATTGACTCATATCAATTCCACCAGTCAGAAAAATCTTATCATGGTAAAGGCGATATACCTCACCTACGTCCATACCTGCCACTATCTCAATTGGATTTATTCCATCAATTCCTGTTTCTATGAGATCGGGCATAATTTCCATAAGATAACCGTCAGAATGGAACAGACATTTGATACCGTGTTCGTGATAGGCGTCATTAAGCCGTTCTAATCTGGGGAAAAACTCCCTTCTTAACCACTGGGGAGAATGTAAAAGCTTTGCCTTCATAGCAATATCGCCATAAGTAAGTGCAAATGGTGATATTTTCGGATCTGCTATAGCGTGAATGATGGCAACTTCTCTTTCGGTGTATAATTCAAGATATTCTGATATAAGACCAGGATCATCTGCGTCTAAATAGCTAAAAAATTCTATGCCGATTGTCCCTCTAATATCGTCCAGACCAACTCCGCTTTGCCTCAGACAGCACACAACATGGTCTTCGCTCATCCAGCTATATAATTTTTCAAAAAACATTCTTGTATCTTCGCCTGCTTTTTGGAGATTGACATTCTCTCTCCATTTACTTAATGATTGTATCTGATTTTTTACCCAGTCTATTGCAGATTCATAAGTGCGAATTGGATTATATCTGTAAGTAAGTGACCCATATCTTGCCCACTCTAAAAGTGTCGGATCATCTGTGAAATCAGTTGGTGGTTGATGTGGCGATACTCCAACTCCACGAGCCATATCCAACATACGATCAACTGCTTGTGCCTGTAATCTTGCCCCTTCTTCGCCATAAGGTGGATAAACGCCTGTAAAATATTCAATACAGTCATCGTTCAGCATAAGATCATAAAGCGGAACCCTGTCTGTCTCTTGATGCTCAAATGTCGCCAAAACCCTTTCTAATTTTGTCATTTTTTTCATCTATATTTCCCTTTATTTTATAATTTTTTTCACTTATTACGAACTTTGACTTAATATTTATGGATATTATAACACATAAACACAATAATAATAATACCAAAATGACAATTCTTTGTATGACTGAGAATTTTAATTAATATTGCGAAAATTATACTAATGCTGTATACTCATTATTAGCTTTTCAATCTCACAATTGCGATATAATAGCATTTTTGAAATTCATAATGAAGGGAGAGTTATATATGTATAAGAACGTCACGTTAGGTGTAATAATCGGCAATAGAGGCTTTTTCCCAGACCATTTAGCAGACGAAGGCAGAAAAGAAATATTAAAGGTTTTAGCAGATGATGGCATAGAGGCAATTGCATTAACACCAGAGGACACAAAATTTGGCACGGTTGAAACATTAGAAGATTCTATAAAATGTGCTGAGCTTTTTAAGAGAAATAGAGATAAAATACAAGGTATATTGATCAGTTTGCCTAATTTTGGTGATGAGAGAGGCATTGCCAATGCAATAAAGATGTCAGGGCTTGATGTTCCTGTGCTTGTCCAAGCTTATCCTGATGAGACTGGCAGAATGGACCTCGCTAATCGCAGGGATAGCTTTTGTGGAAAGATGTCAGCATGTAATAATTTGAAACAATACGGGATCAAATACTCTCTGACAAAACTGCACACAGTATCGCCATCATCGGAGGATTTTCGTGAGGATTTATATTGGTTTTCCAGTGTTTGCAAAGTTGTTGATGGGCTAAAAAATGCGAGAATTGGTGCAATAGGGGCAAGACCTGCTGCGTTTAATACAGTGAGATTTAGCGAAAAATTATTACAGGCATCAGGTATCACTGTTGAAACGATTGATCTGTCTGAGATATTTGGTCGCACAGAAAAAATCAAAGATGACGATCCATCAATAAAAGCAAGGCTTGATCGACTCAACAGCTATGTTGACACAGAGGGTGTGCCATCCGAAGCTCTCCTTAAAATGGCAAAATTATCATTAGTCATAGAACGATGGATGCAAGAAAATCGTCTTACCGCAAGTGCAGTTCAATGCTGGACTTCTATGGAAGAATATTATGGCGTTGTCCCTTGTGCAGTTATGAGCATGATGAGTGAAAATCTTATGCCATGCGGTTGTGAAGTTGATATTTGCGGGGTTATCGGTATGTATGCACTTCAACTCGCATCAGGATTGCCAAGTGCTTTGGTGGATTGGAATAATAATTATGGTAGCGATCCTAATAAAGCTGTTGTCTTCCATTGCAGTAATTGGCCCAAGAGCATGTTAGATAAACCTAAAATGGTATATCAAGATATAATCGCTGGAACAGTTGGAGCTGAAAATGCTTATGGGGCATGTGTAGGAAGAATTGCACCCGGACCGATGACATTTGCCCGTATATCAACTAACGATGTTGAGGGATCAATATTAGCTTATATCGGTGAAGGCGAGTTCACAGATGATCCATTAGATACTTTCGGTGGAAGAGGCGTTGTAAAAATAGAGGAAATGCAGGATTTGCTATGTTTCATCTGTGAAAATGGCTTTGAACACCATGTAGCTATTAACAAATCTTCTCAAGCAGATGTCCTTTACGAAGCCTTTGATAAATATCTTGGCTGGGATGTATATTATCATAACCCAAAATAAATAGAGCATAATTAAATAATGAATTTTTCAGAAGATATTGATGAAAAATATATGCGTATTGCCCTTGAACTGGCGAAGAAAGGCAAAGGTCGGACAAGCCCTAATCCGATGGTCGGTGCTGTAATCGTAAAAGACTCAGAGATTGTCGGCACTGGCTATCACAAAAAAGCAGGCACTCCACATGCTGAAATTCATGCTATAAAAGATGCGGGCGATAACGCTAAAAATTCCACAATGTATGTCAACCTTGAGCCTTGTTCGCATTATGGCAGGACGCCACCATGCACAGACGCAATAATAAAAGCTGGAATATCAAGGGTTGTTATCGCGATGACAGATCCAAATCCGAAAGTCAATGGCAAAGGAAAGGCAATATTAGAATCACAAGGGATAGAGGTAAAAACAGGAATTCTTGAACAGGAGGCGAAGAAACTAAACGAGGTTTTCATCAAATATATAACAACAGGAATGCCATTTGTCACCTTAAAAGTGGCGATGAGCCTTGATGGAAAGATTGCCACCTTCTGCCGAAGATCAAAATGGATCTCATGCGAGGATTCACGACTATTAGTCCATCAGATCAGAAATGAAGTGGACGCAATTGTCATCGGTATTGGAACAGTCTTATGTGATGACCCTACATTGACAACACGCCTTCCTGATGGTAATGGTCGCGATGCTGTAAGAATTGTCCTTGATAGTAGGGCAAGAATACCTCTTGACTCAAAAATACTCAATCTAAATAGTGAAGCAAGGACTATCGTTGCTGTGACAAATCTTGCAGAAGAGGAAAAAATAGAACAGTTGAAAAAATACGCTGATGTCTTGGTAATATCAGAAAAAGACGGAAGGGTTAATCTAACTGAACTTATGAAAAAATTAGCAGAGATGGAGATCACAAATGTATTGATAGAAGGGGGAGCAGAAGTCAACGCATCTGCATTAAAAGAGAGGATCGTTGATAGAGTTATGTTCTTTATTGCACCGAAGATAATTGGTGGAAACTCTGCACCGGGTCCAATAGGTGGAGATGGAGTAGAAGACCCATCAAAAGCTATAAAATTGACTGATATATCTGTTATGAATAGTGGATCGGATATACTCGTTATCGGAACACCTTATTATGACAATGAAGGAGGCAAACATGAGATTAGCGACATTAGCTGGTCCTAACGATGACATAAAAAGATTAAAAGATATGGGCTTTGAAGGCGTCCAACTTATGCTTGATAGATGGAATGCAACAGAACTCAATCTATCTGATGATGAATATTCAGAAATTAGGCGAAATTTTTACATCAACGGACTGCAAATAGTGGCATTAAGCGGATATGTTGATTTCCTTGATGGTGACCCGTCCATCAGAATTGATCAAGTAAAGAAAGCTCTGATAGCGGCGCCAAAAGTTGGTGCAAAGATCGTCATCACTTGGGGCGGATTTAAAAAGCCAGGTATGGATATTGAAAATGCCCGCAAGCAAGTAATAGAGATGCTCGGTCAAATTATGCCAACTGCTATTGATAACAATGTCTATCTGGCAATTGAAATGTATGATCAATGCGTAATAGGAACACCAAAAGAGATCGTAACAGCGATAAAGACATTAAAAACTGATAACTTAAAGATAGTTATGGATCCGCCTAATGTATTTAAGCAATCGGATTTGAACAGGATTCCAAAGGCAATTGATGAGATAGTGAACAGTGCAGAGGGGAACATAATCCTTGCCCATGCCAAAGATATGCTTTTCAAGGACGGTAATAGGGAGTTACCTTATGCAGGGGCAGGACAAATGGATTATCCCGCTTATATAAAAGCATTGAGACGGGTCGGATATGACTATTTTCTTGTCGTTGAACATGTTTCACCAGAGACTATAGAATCAGCGAAGGATTTTGTCCTAAAAGCGATGCAATAGGTTAAAGGTTGATGGTTAAAGATCATTTATGAAACTTGGAATAAGCTCTTATACTTACACTTGGGCTGTCGGTATTCACGGATATTATCCAGAAAAGCCGATGAGCGTTTTTGAAATTTTGGATAAGGCTGTTGAGTTAGGCATTAAAGTTGTCCAAATTGCCGATAATCTCCCATTGGATAGAATCTCAGATGCAGAGATAGAATCCATCAGAAAATTTACATCAGCATTAAATATAAGTGTGGAAGTCGGCACTCGTGGGATACAAGATGGTAATCTCTTAACATATCTTGATTTAGCTAAACGTCTAAACTCGTCAATTGTCCGTGTAGTTATAGACACAGCAGACCACCATCCAGAAGAAGATGAAATTATATGGATAATTAAGTCTGTCATACCTAATTTTGAACATCTCGGAATTAAACTCGCCATAGAAAACCATGACAGGTTTTCCGCAGTCACACTTGAACAAATCATCAAAAAAATAGATAGCGAATATGTCGGAATTTGTCTTGACACAGCTAATTCTTTTGGTGCGCTTGAAGGACCCGAAGTTGTGATAGAAAGGCTTGGGCGATTAGCTATAAACCTTCATATTAAAGATTTCAAGGTATACAGAGCGGAACATAATTTAGGCTTTATAATAGAAGGCACACCAGCGGGAAAAGGAATGTTAAAAATCCCTTGGGTATTGCAAAAGATCAGTGAATATGGTCGTGACCCGAACGCTATATTGGAGCTTTGGACGCCACCAGAGTTAGACATTTCAGAAACGATCAAAAAGGAAGATAATTGGGCAAAAGTTAGCATAAAATATTTACGAAACTTCATAAAAGACTGATCTTAATGGAGCAGATTAAAAATGCTGATGAACTATGAAAAATTCAGAAAAAAAGCGACTCTCATTCTTAATATCATAATAATTGCCATAACCTTCCTTGCATTTGTATCTTTGATAGTTAACTTAGTTTTTGAAGTTAATCCCACAGTTCAAAGGGATATGGCGATCCTTGATTGGATAATTGTATTTATCTTTATCGCTGATGCTTTTGTAAGATGGGCAATAAATAAATTTAGTCTTGCTTATTTCAGGCAAAATCTGCCTGACTTCATATTAACATTTTTGTTTCTATTATTGCTTTTAGTGGTATTTGGTTACTCTCCGACTTCCTTAAAAACTGGTTGGTTGCCGTTATTCATAGACTTAACCATTGCTCGGGTTTTTATCGTTTTATCTCGGCTTTACATAGTTGGAAGCCCATTGATCAGAGTATTAAGCAGGAAAAGTCGGTCATCGGAACCTAAACTTGCCCCTGCACAATTGTTTATCATAAGTTTTATCTTTGTTATACTAATGGGAACAGGATTGCTTTTAATGCCAGAGGCGACAAATAGCGGAAAGATCAGTATAATTGACGCATTATTTACAGCGACATCTGCGACTTGTGTTACTGGGCTTGTTGTTGTGGATACGGGATCATACTTCACCACATTTGGTCAAATTGTTACGCTTATCCTTATTCAGATCGGTGGGCTTGGATTGATGACTGTTACAACCTTTTTCGCAGTGATCGCGGGAAAAAATATATCAGTAAGGGAAAGCTTGCTAATGAGTAGCACTTTAAACATAAGGTCTCTTTCTCGCGTGTCAAATCTTATAATGTCAACTTTGATTCTGACGCTTTTATTTGAAATATTTGGGGGAATACTCTTATTTATTGCATGGTCTACGTCTGGTGAATTTGAATTAGGAACAAGGGTCTATTATAGTCTCTATCATTCAATATCCGCTTTTTGTAATGCTGGATTTTCGCTCTTCTCAAACAATCTTGAGAATTATAAGTCTAATGTTTGGATAAATCTCATAATAACTTTCTTAATAGTATTCGGAGGGTTGGGATTTATTACAGTAGTAAGCCTTTTTCGTTACTTCTTTTTAGGTAAGAAGGAAAGGTTGACACTTCACACAAAGATTGTATTAGTAGTTACAGGTTTTCTTATAATCGGTGCAATGCCCTTAATTCTTGTTTTGGAATGGAATAATGGTCTTGCAGACTTGTCTATGCCTACAAAGTTATTGGCTTCTTATTTTCATTCTGTAACGCCAAGAACAGCAGGTTTTAATACAATAAATATGTCCTCACTAACAAATGCTTGTTATTTTATCACAATAGTATTGATGTTTATAGGGGCTTCTCCCGGTGGAACTGGCGGTGGTATAAAGACAACCACTTTTGGCGTTTTTTTGGGGACTATTTGGTCTATGTTAAGGGGTAGAACGCAAGTTGAGATATTTAGACGTAGCATACCAAAGGATATAGTCACAAGCGCTCTTCTATTAACAACATTAACACTGATGCTATTATCGGTATTTGCCTTTGTGCTTCTTGTTACAGAAGATCTGATGCCTATACAAATTTTCTTTGAATTATTCTCTGCGTTTGGAACTGTCGGTCTTTCAACAGGCATAACTCCTAATTTAACTATTATCGGCAAGTTGATAATAATTACAACGATGTTTATTGGGAGAGTCGGTCCTTTAACTCTTATGCTTGCAATTAGTCAAATCAGGCAGAGAAGAGGAAATATTGAATATGAATATCCAGAAGAATCTGTTATTATAGGCTAAAAGTAAGGTTTAGGTCAGTGTCAAAAGTTTTTAACAAGAAAATACGAGATTTAATAAGCAAAATAAATAGGGCGTTTCGCGATTTTCACATGCTTTCTGATGGAGACAAGGTTGCTGTTGCGATGTCTGGTGGATATGATAGCATGTCACTTATGCTACTTATGGAGATGCGGAAGTCGCTAACCCCTGAAAAATATGATCTTATCGCAGTTCATATAATAGGCGATGCACGAGGCCCTTATGAAACGCCATTGCATAAGCCTCTTATTGAATGGTTGGAGTCTAATAGATTTGCCTATGTTGTCAGTCCGATGCAAATATCGCCAACTGAAAAACTGCCGATGAATTGCCAGAGATGCACTTGGAATAGACGTAGCACATTGTTTAAGATAGCTAACAGATTAGGTTGTAACAAGATCGCATTCGGTCATCATTTTGACGATATGGTAGAAACCGCTTTACTTAATCTATTCTATCAAGGTAGAATGGCGACTATGTATCCTTGCGATACATATTTTGGCGGTATGTTCTCTGTGATCCGTCCACTTACTTATATAACAAAAAAGGAGATAGAATCATTTGCGAAGATGAATAATTTTCCTTCTCCGCCAGAAGATTGCCCAAGAAGTGCAACATCAAGAAGGAAAATGGTCTCTGACATTCTCAAAATTGCCGATAAAGATTATCAGAATATAAGATGGAACATATTCCGTTCAGCGATCAATACGATGAAGCTCGCAGGTGAAATAAAGACTTATGATGACACAAATGAACCAAATGATGAATGGGGAAATATTGAGGAGATGTCTTCACATAACTATCTGAAAAAGCTGTAAAGATTTTCATCTTCGGGTAATTGCAAAAATTTAAAATGTTGCCTTTCTGATTCAAAATTAATACCTTCAACTTCACAAAATAATTTAATCATATATCCTGTCAATTTTTTCATATTTTCAAAATTTCTCTCTTCTATTGGCTTAAATCCATGTGCGAGTATGCTTTTATTTCGCTCACTTATAATGTTTTCTAATCTCCCAATATCGCAAAAAACTCTATCTTTAAGGACTTTTAAAAGAGTATAACCATCTAATAATCCTATTGGTGAGGGAAGATTATTATATTTATACTTATGGATTTTCCCCTTTTCTTTGTTAAATTCTTCCAAAATAGTCTCTTTGGGAATGATTAGATTATCATAGTTAGGATAATCTGGGTTAATATTGTAATCCTTCATTAGCTTTCTCTGCATAATAAGCTCAAGGATACGATACATCATAAGTGCAGAAGTATCAAACTTCCCCTGATGTTGACGTCTTTCTGCATTAGTATATAGAAAGAATATCAGAGCTTTTACCATTTCAGTATTTATTAGAATTTCCTCTGTTACCTTGTTTTTTTCAGTTTTTTCGATCATACTGCAAAGATTATTAAGCATTCTTCTCTGTTTTTCTAGCCTTTCAATGTATGACTGAAATTCAAATTTTAATCCACCACTCTCATATCTCTGTATGAGGTTTATAAGTTCATCCATAGATTTAAGTGCGTCCTTAAATTTCAATTCATCCCAATAATCATAGGTTTCAGCAAGCAAACGAATAAGTTTTATAGTGCGATCATCTGGAACTTTTTCCTCTAAATCTTTCAATATATCAATAGCACGAGCATAGCTATAATCATTAAAAAGCCGAATTGCGGATCGTAGTTCTATATCGCCGAATATTTCAAGAGGATTTTTGACCTTATATAGAAATTCTGCACCGGGTTTAGGACGACGCAGATTGCTATCATATCCATAATTATCAACATAGAATATCTCTGCACCCATCATAAATCCTGCTAACGATGCGCCACAGGACATAGTTTTTTTGCCACCAGTGATGTCAATAGCTATTTTCTTGCCTTCAAGTTCTGGATATAATTCCTTCATTTTGCGGTATAATTCCGCTACATCTGAGCCATTAATAGGAATTGTTTTGCATTTTGTATGGCACAATCCAGATTCTTCAACAATGTAATTAATGAATTTTTCTGTCTCTCTTGTATGTAAAAGAAAGACCTTCTCTTTTGGATTAATAGCTAATATTGAGAGAATTAATGGATGTGGAGATTCACCAAGTGTAGAAATTAGATAGTCATATTGTTCGTTTAATCTATTTTTAGGATTGGCAAGAAATACATCCTTCGTTAAAGGAAATATCTTAGAATCATAAAACTCCTGAGTTTCTGCCTTGTTTCTTGGCATTTTTTCCCATTCGCTTACAGGTTGCTTAAGGTTTTTTATGTTAGAAAAAATTCTCTCGTCATTCAAACCTTCTTCTTTCATTCTTTCAATAAGCTGATCATAAAACTCAGGTTCATTTGACATGGCATATCTCCTTGTATTATTTAGAATAGATCGACCTTTATCCATCCTAATGGCATTTCAGGAATATTGCCTCGCTCCACAATTCGTCTGGTTTTTGGAAACACAGTTTTTCTACCTCTATCAAGGTTGAATTTATCTATTACATAATAAAATATATCATCATCTAAGGCTAATCCTATGGTCTTTGATGACCAACCTGTTCCCCATGAAATCTGAAGGAGGAACTGTCTTTCGGGATTAAGTTCGTTTAGCTGTTTACTGAGCTTTTCATAAAAAGCCTTCATTTTGGGAATTTTATATCTTTCGTAAAACCATAGTTCATTACGGATTTCTGCACGGGCAAAATCATTACAATATTTTGTAAAGTTTATTATCCAACCTTTTTTATCACCAAAGCGGAGTTTTTGGGAATTTCTTCCTTCAAATGGATAACCATCAATCTTTATGCTGAAGTTCAGCTCAGTGCCTTCTGGGATCACTTCAACAGGAAACATATACTCTGTTCTAGGCTCTTTAGGGATTAGTCTTTCTTCATTGGCATTTCTTTTGACAGAATATAAAGCAACTTTATCCAAAGCAATAGCATTAACACTTTCAGTATCAGAAATCTGTAATGTCCTCATAACATCATGGTTAGGGTCATCACCGAAAAGCACCTTTTCAATACGACTGTCTGCTGTTCTAGTATTATTATCTATATTCCTTTTCTCCACATTAACAACATTTTGATCAACCATAGCATATGCCAAAGCTGTCCTAATAGCACCCTTTATAGAACTACCTGGGATATAAGGACGATGATAAGCATTTTTTATTTGGACAACTATCTTTTTTATATCTGCCAATCTGTTAAGAGAATATTTGCTACACTGATTGTATTGATTTGGCTTGAGCAATTCATTAATAGGGGCATCAGAACCTACTTTATTAAAAACTTCATCACTTACCACATTAAACATTTTTTCGTGATCTATGACCCATATTTTATTTCCATCTGCGACAAAATCATAATCATATATAAGTTCACCTTTTCCCGAACCGACATGCACGGGCGAAATAGTGGTAATTTTTGCATTATATATTTTATCAGGCACTTAATTCACCTCCCCATTTTATCGGCAGAGTAAATGCTAATCCATAATCATATATAGGATGATGTGACCATCCTTTCGGTCTAACATCCAAAATATCTCCTACAAGAGATGGTTTTGAGAAGACAGAACCTTCCGCCAACATTTTTACGTTTCTACGTCTTCCCGATCCCCCGTCAGGCGAATAAAGCCAACCTCTGCGTGTGATCAGTTCATAATGAGAGTTATCTAATATGCCAGCCATTACTTCATCATAAGTCGGATGATAAAGTGACAAAGTCATATAATTATCTGGATTTTCAATAATCGGAAGTGATGCAGGTTCAGGATCAGAATAAATAAAACGACCACAACCAATTGATCGTTCACCACCGATGCCCTCTTCACTGAGAAATTCAATTGCCTTGTTCAAATGATTTTCATAAGTTTCGTCAAATAATTCTACCCAAAAGTATAACCCGCAATTTTCAGAAAAAATAAGCAGTCCACAATGGAAAATGGCAGATGCAGAGGAAATCCGATCGATAGTAACTCTTGGGACAATGGCATTATATCCGCTCATCCACATTGTATCAGGAACAATTTCTTTTTCAGTTTCGGATACATATACTTTACTATCTTGTTTTGGCACTGAACCCGAAATTTTTCCTGATTGTAGAACTTTTGAGGATATGAATTGTGCCTTTCTTTCCTTCTTATCAACCCCTGATTTTATCATAGGTGCAGGAAAAAAAAGCACATCGTTTGAATATGGAAAGGCTGAAGATAGCTTAAATGGTGGGTTATTCAGATCAGAGAAAGGCTTTAACAGCTCCATATTTCCATTATAGTCAACCTTCTCGCCCAAAGCTTTCCATGCAGATACAATGGCAGAAAAGATCGTATCGGAATGGATAATTTCCCATGTCTTTTCTATGCCAATGCCACTTCCACCTATATGGAAAGGACTTTTGGGCTTGAGTTTATATATGATCGTTTTGCCCATAATTCTCACCCCTTAAAAAGCAATCCGTTCAGCCAATTTACTATATTTCCCTGAGAATTAAGTAATTCTTTCATAGATTTTGGATCAGGAATGTCAAACTTCTCTGGCGTCCCACTTGTTCCATAAGAATCGCCCGGTCTGCAACTTAATGTGATATTTTCAAACCTGATTTTTCCACTTCCACGAGTGCCTGAACCACCAATATAATCATCTTCTACTAACTGCATTGCCTCAAAAACTTTCTTTAGTCTATCAACGTCTGACTTTTCATATATGCCATAACACAATTCAAAATCCTTGAATATAGCACCTTCGGGAACACGTTCTATCTGGCGAGGAACTGCTGCTGATGTAATCCTATCTATTGTTGCTTCCCATTTGATCTCAGTTAAACCGAGATCAGCACTCATTCCAGATAGGCTGTTCTCATCTAACATAACATCACGGACAGCCAAACGAGTTGGGCTTGAGAAATCCTTGTCGCCAGGAACGCCGAATATATGACATACATCACAATTTAAATAATCATCCTTTTCTTTACAAACGTGTATTGAAACTTTTTCACCTATTGGGTTATTTTGTGGACGATTCGCGATTTTTTCGGATAGAGAACGCATTTTCCCTTTGAGCGAACTTCCGGGAATGTAGGGTTGATTAGTCCTTGGGTTTCTTATAACTGGGTTATCAATCCCTCCGATATTTATTCCTGCGTCACCACCGCCTATGTGTAAACCTGTTACCGCTTTTATATTACCATTAATAAAAACCTTACCGTATAATTTGATCTGATCTGCCATGTCATTATACCCTCCCTATTAATCTCTCCCACCTTGTGCTTTATGATAGGCAAGAATGGCTTCAAAGAAATCTACAAAATTTCGGAAATAACCTTTATTGTTACCAATAAGATCGATAGCTTGACTAAGTATTTTCTCTAATTTTGCCACCCCACGACCGTGTCTTTTTGCTTGATAGGCAAGTTTGGGCTTAAGTAGAATTAATTTTCTTTGATCTTTCTCTTCTAGTTCATCTTTATTTGCAGTAATATCTATCTGTTTTACTTGACTAAAAAACACCCTTATTTGACTGGTAGTAAGTCCTTCATTAGCCAATTCTCTACCAAGTTTCTCCGCTTGCCCTACTAGCAGTTTTATGTCACTGCCCTGTATTATCTTTTTTATTATATCGGGCGAGACCTCTGTTCCAGTGTTGTTAGATGTTCTGCGATCACTTCCCATTCTATTTTCCTCCTCTGGTTAAATATTCAGCCCATCTTACGGGCAGATTTAAGTATTTGATCATTTTCCAAATAGCGGCGCCGTTCACCGTTCCTAGATCTTGATCACTTCCGCCGATCTTCATAATTTTTTCTTTAAGTTTAGTTGATTTTATCCTTTCTTTCATCCTGCAAAGGCTATAAGCAAGTCGCCACATCCATTTACCATATACAAGGTCGTCTTGACTGCTTTTCTTTGCATCTTCGGAATAGGCATCAGCTATATGCTTTAATAATGTAAGAAAGGAACGATTAACTTTATTCCCATATTTTTCGGTTTTCAACATTTCCGATAGTTCAAAAGCCATTGCTTTTATAGATTTAAAATCTTCCCAGCTTACAGAAATTCCAAGAAAGTCTATTGCGTCTTTGTTATCTAACCCCTTAGCTCCATTATCAAGAGCATCTTTGGCAAGTTCTGCTGCTTGATATATAGGAAATTTATTATCAAATATTGAAATTCCTGCTGATATAGTCATACATGGTTTAATTTTAACAATTTCATTAGAAACACAGCCTAATGAAACATAACTTATAAAATCATTTCGGATTTGCTCAGCTAGAATTGGCAGAACATCCCAACAACCAACTATGAATAGGTCATCTCCACCAGAGTAAATAATATATGGAAGTTTAGATTTGGACAATTCTTCTTCGCTATCAGTTAAATCGGCAACTTTTTCGCTCCATTTGTGACCTATAGATTCGCAGATACAATTAAGCCAACCTGTAAAGAACAAACTCAACGAAGCACTTAGAGCTGATGTATGAAGCATATCTTTTTCTGTAAGCCTTTCAGAGAAGACACTTCCAAGCCAATCTACATCCATTCTAAGAACCCCATATTTATTAATACCTGTTGCATCTAAATCTGCCATGACACCTGTATTTCTTATTTCCTCTTTATAATGTTTTTGTTTATATTCCTCCAACATAGCTTTTACGGATTTTTCGTCCATAATAGGTGCTGTGTTCCCGATTAGCTTGCATCCATATTCCCAATCGTCTGATACTTCCGACGGAAGAAAGTTGAAATCATTAATTTTACTAATAGAAAGTCTTTTTTGAGAATTTTGTTCAGGCAATTCATCAGAAAAACTGCATTTATAGCCTAAGCTTTTTAGAATGTCATCCCAGCTTGGTTTTCCAAAGGGTTTTCCTCTATACTTAACGACTTCTGTATTGGATATGCTTTCTGATATGGATTCAGTTATAAAAAACTTTGGCTCATGTAAATATATTGTGAAAAATCTCGAAATGTGATATATTTCCTCCATAAATTGAAATCAAGGAGGGAATGCTTATGTTGTTTCCTGTTATAGACCTAA
>Ga0078972_1005711_pt1 | contig 31085 bp, 29 predicted proteins | sample YelNatPaOPGAMG01_FD_67568 | JGI IMG/M metagenome (GOLD analysis project Ga0078972, IMG submission 67568) | Hot spring thermophilic microbial communities from Obsidian Pool, Yellowstone National Park, USA - OP-RAMG-01 (SPADES assembly) (version 2) | ecosystem: Environmental > Aquatic > Thermal...
TGGCTGGTTCAAATAATAATCCATTCTCTCCATCTTTTATAATCCCACCAGAAACACCACCAATATTAGAAACAATCACTGGTTTTTTACAAGCCATCGCTTCTATTATAACCCAAGGAAAACCTTCCTTTGCACGAGTTGGTAATACAAAAATATCGCTAAAATTATAGTAATCAGGCAAATTATTATTCGGAATATTACCTAAAAATTTAACATAATCCTGTAAATCTAATTTATGAACGAGTCTTTCAAGATTTTTTCTATAATCTCCATCTCCTATGATAAATAACTCAATATTTTTGAACCTCTTTAAAACTGAGCTTAATGCGTATATCAAAACATCTATACCTTTTATTTTTTTTAATCTACTAACTGTCAGAATAATAAATTTATCACTTAAAATCTTATAAGTTATTCTTAACTCATTTTTATCCTTTGGATAAAACTTCTCTAAATCTACACCATTATATATTGTATAAATTTTACTTTCTTCAATTTTCATCTCTTTTTTTAGTGCATTAGCAATCTCGTCACTGCAGGTGATTATAGCATCAGCATATTTAAACCATTTTTTATCACGAAAAAATAAAATAAAATTTTTAATAGCTGCTAAAACTGATCTTATTGAAATTTTTTGTTTAATTTGAGTAATAGCATCTCTTAAAGCTGTACCGGGTAATCTAAAAATAACAGGTATTAATAATTCATTTTTTACTTTATACTTTAAAACAGCAAGTGCTCCTGAACTTTCACTGAAAACAACATCAAATTTTTCAATCTCGTCAAGTTCTAAAAATTTTTGTAAACTTTTTTTCCACCACTTTTTTGAATATTTACCTGGTTTTGTATCTTTTAGATAAAATACTTCAAAATTAGAATTTATCTTTTCATATTCTTTACCTTGAGAATGTGAGGTTGTTATAAGTTTTACAATATGTCCTTTTTTTGAAAATCCAATAGAAACACTCCAGCAATGTTTTTCCATTCCGCCAGATGAATGTACTGGAACACTCCTTGAAAAAATACATATTTTCATTTTTTATTTTTTAAATTATAAACTTCTTTAAACAACTCTAAATATTTGTTTGTTATATTGTCCCAGGAATATTCTTCTGCTCTTTTTCTCGCGTTTATTGACATATTTTTATACAAATTTCTGTCTTCAATTAAAATTTTGATTTTTTCAGCAATATCATCAGGATCGCGGTTAATAAAAAACCCTTCTTTACCATCTGTAATTAATTCCTCGGTTCCATTTACTTTTGTTGTTAATAAAGGTAAACCAGATGCTATTGCTTCAAGAGTAACATGTGAAAATGCTTCATAAAGAGTAGGGAATACAAATATATCACTTGCAGCATAAAATTTATTAACTTTCATTTGCCGTCCAACAAAAATAATTTTATCAAGAACACCTAAATCTTTTGCTAATTTTTCATATGGCTTCTTATTATCATTACCTACAACAATTAGTTTTATTTTCTCATTTTTTAGTTTCGCTATCGCTTTAATAACAAATTCAAGCCCTTTACGGCGAAATTCATATCCTATAAAAAGTAGAACAAAATAATCTAATGGTATATTATATTCTTTTCTTACTTCTTCAAAGTACAAACTCCTATTTTTAGGGTTAAATTCTTCTAAATCAATTCCATTAGGAATCACTACAATATCTTCTTCTGGAACATTATAATATTGCATTATCTCTTTTTTAACACCATAAGAGACGGCAACAATTTTTTTATAATTTCCTCTTTTATAATTTAACTTTTCAGTTAAAAGAATACGCCAGTGATGAAGATTAAGATTTTTCATAATCCAATCAATAGGACTTTTTATCTCTTTTTTTGCTAATTCAAGCCATGCTTTGTGACAACTATGTGCAGAAACAATATCAAATTTTGCTAAACTATCACCTTTGACTTGAACAATGTCAAAGTTTCTGTAATTAACCAAAATCTTACTTGTAATAAGAAAAGTTAAACCTTGTAAAAATTTATTTATTTTGTAAAGTTCTGATTTTTCTAAAAAACCTAATCTCACTATTGGAACTTTATGAAAAATAACTCTATTATCTTTAACATCCATCCATTTACTTGTAAAGATATGTATTTCATGTCCAAGTTTTACAAGACGCTCAGCAACTTCTGCGGTCCCTTTTGAAATTCCACCATGCCTGTTATATTCTCTTACTACAATTGCAATCTTCATTTTCTAAATTTAGAAAATAAAAAATCTTTTATCCAAAAATATTCTTCTATTTTAAAAGCTGAGGATAAAATTATAAAAATTATAAAGATTATAAAAATTGCAGATATAAAATTTATTTTCAAAATCATATAAACTAACCATCCAATAAAAAATGAAAAAAATTGTATTAAAAAAATTTCACCGAACTTTGGTATTATTTTGTTTAAATTTTTCATTCCGATTTGTTTCAAAATGATATTAAACGCACTTAAAAAAAGTATACCTGTAGAAATACTTGTGGCTAAAGTGATTCCACCTATACCCATAAATTTTGAAAGTAATATGTTAAGAAGAAAATTAATTATTAAAGATACTGAAGTAATAACTACAACAATTTTGATTTTTTCTAATGCGTATAATGCCCTTAATAAAACATAGTTTGCAGACATAAAGAATGCAGCAAATGAGTAATAAAACAATGCCCTGTTCGTAATTAGTGTGGAAGAAGAATTAAACGCACCTCTTTGAAATACTAATTTTATTATTGGTTCTCCAAAAAAGATATATAAAAAAGTTATAGGTAGGGTGGAAAAGAATAAAATTGTTATACCTTTTGAAAGAATATTTTCAAATTCATCTAAATTACCTTTGTGTTTAAATGTGGTTAATTTGGGGAAAAGTACTGTAGCTAATGAAACACCAAAAATGTTTTCAGATGCTTGCATAAGGTTTGAAGAATAATTTAATGCAGAAACACTTCCCTCAGATAACATTGAAGATATCATTCTATCAACTAAAATATTAAGTTCATTTATCCCTGTGATAATAATCAATGGAAGAAAAAAATTAACAAAGTTAATAAAATCTTCGTCAAATGAAATATTTAAAAAATATTCTTTCATAAGTTTGAATAATGCAGGAAGTTGAATCAAAAGTTGAAATATAGAAGATAAAAGAAATCCAATAGCTAAAGAATATATACCAATAAATCTATATACTAAAATCATTGTTGTAATCATAGTTAAGTTCAAAACGATTGATTTTAGCCCCGGTGTAGTAAAATACTGATAACTATTAAGTACACCTTGAGTAACAGTGGCTAAACTAAAAAAAATCATTGAGGGTAACATTATTCTTGCCAAAGAAACAGCAAGATTATATGTTTCCTGTTTGAAACCAGGAGCGAATAATTTCACTATATAAGGAGCAAATAAAATAGTAATTGGGATAATAAAAAGACCAAATAAGATTGCACACATATTTATAACATTTGAAGCGAACTTCCAGGCTTTTATTTCATCATTATTTGCAAGATGTTTACTAAATAAAGAGATGAAAGGTATAAGGAAAGTACTACTAACAATAAGGTGCATAATATTGTTGGGTATTGTCATAGATATTATGTAAGCATCTAAGTTGGAAGATGTACCAAATAGATATGCTATTATTATCTCTCTTGCAATACCAAGGATTTTACTTAAAACAGAAAATGCTACTAATAAAAAAGTTGCAGTTTTAATAGATGTCATAATTTGTTTTTTTCTAATCCTAATATTAACCAAAAAACTGCAGAAACCCTTAAATCCATCAAAGGAAAGTTTTCTACCATTCCTTGAATAAAAAACCAAAAAGTTGAAACAAAAACTATTAAAGAATAAAAATTGTTTAAAACATAATAATTTCTTAGTGAATGATAAAGCTCAGCTAAAAAAAACACAAGGAACAAAACTACTGCAAATATCCCGCTTCTTCCCCATATATATAAAAACATATTATGTGGAGGAAGATTTTCTGGAGCACCAATCTTTTTTGCTTCAACATTATATTGTCTATCCCAATCTTCTCCACTTAATCCAGTTCCTAAAAACCAATTATTTTTAATAACTTCCCAAGATGCTTTCCAAATCAAACTTCTACCATGAAAGTCTTGACTATCTTTCATTTTTAACATTCTTGGATTTATCTTAAACAGGAAATTAGCTGTTAAAAAAAGAATAAATAAAAAAAGACAAGAATACAAAATTTTTTTTGATGTAAACCGAAAATTTTTAATAATAAAAATTGTCCCACCAAAACCTAAAGAAAAACACATCGCTACCAATGCACCAGCTGAACCAGTATAAATTATTGCTAATAAAAAACATATTGCAATAACAAGAAATAAAATCTTTTTATAAAAATTCTTAACTAAATTAATAAATCCTAATACTAAAATAAATATGAGTCCGAGAAATAAACTGCAAGTGTTGGCATTAACAAAAAACCCACCCACACGATTCTCTTCATAGACATTAGGATAATACTTCCCAGATAAAACACTTTCCAAAGTATTAGGATTAATGAAAATCTTCATAAAATGACTCTTTAATATCTGTAATTCATACTTTTCATTATGATATGTGTATAACATAAGAAAAACCATTGGTAAAACTGCAATTGTCAAAATAACTATAATTTTTTCTTTTTTTATTTTACTGCAACGATAAACAAAGTAGTAAAATAAGCCACTTGAAAGAAACAAAATATATTTAAGCCCTTCAATTTTGTCTGTTGAAAATATCGTCCTTAAAACAATAACGAATAAAAATAAAATATAAATTTTAACTGAAAAGTCGCCTAGTAAAATTTTTAAATTTTTTATACATAAAAAAACTAAAATGGATAATACAATAAAAGATAATGAAAGGTGTTTATCAGAGATGATACGAAAATATACCTGGTAAGGTATTAAAAAAGTTAAAACTTGAACCAATATATCTTTCATAATTAAGATTAAAATTCAACAATAACATTTTTTAACTCTTCTTTTGTAACTGTCGCGGTACCAACTTTGCCTACGACAATACCTGCTGCAAAGTTTGAAATTTCGCAAGAAGAAACAAAATCTGCTCCTGCTGCTAAACATAATGTTAATATAGCGATTACAGTATCACCTGCACCTGTTACATCATAAACTTCTTTTGCTCTTGTCGGTATATGATAAATTCTTTCTTTTTCAAAAAGTGTCATACCATCAGGTCCACGGGTAATAACAACTGCTTCTGGTTTTAATTTAGCAAGTATTTTTCTACCTAAATCATAAATTTCTTGTTCTGTCTGTGGTTTTTTATGTAATCTCATACCAAGTGTTGCTTCGTTTAAATTTGGTGTTAAAACTGTAACATGTTTGTATTCTAAAAAATGTTCTATTTTTGGATCAACTGTTATTGGTATATCAAGTTTTTTTGCTAATTTTATTAAAAAACTTAACAAACTTTTTGTTATCACTCCTTTCCCATAGTCAGAAATTAATATTGCATCAATTGAATTTTTTATATCTAAAACATACGATTTAATTTTCTCAAACAATTGTGGGTTAAGCTGATGTCTACTTTCTTTATCTACACGAACAACCTGTTGGTTATGTGCAATAATTCTTGTCTTCACCGTTGTTGGTCTTGATTTGTCTGAAAATATACCATCAGTGTTAACATTTTTTTGTTTCAACATCTGTCTTAACTCTTCAGCGTAAACATCATCTCCAACTAATGTAATCACATATGAATGTCCTCCAACAGATGTAATGTTGCTTGCAACATTTCCACATCCACCAAGATTTTGTGTTTCTTTTATAACTTCAACTACAGGAACAGGTGCTTCTGGAGAAATCCTCTCAACATTACCCCAGATGTATTTATCAAGCATAATATCGCCCACTACTAAAACTTTTTTACTTGAAAACTTTTTTATAATATTTAAAAGTTTTGGTTTATTCATAAACTGCTCCGCTTATAAGATGTTTAAAAAGATAAGAAAAAATTTTACTTGTCTTTTTTTTCTATTCTGTTGTAAATTTTAAGAATATTTACATATGCAATTGTCTTTATATTAATATCTTCCTGCTCAATAAATTTTTCTATTAAACCAACATCTTCTAAAGAACCATATTTACCAAATGTTTCAATACAATAAATTACAACATCACTATCGCTACTTTGAAGTCCTTTTCTTAAAATTTCAACCCCTGTCCTATCTTTAAGCTTTAAAAGTGACCTTGCTGAGGCTACTCTTACCATTCCATTTATATCTTGCAACATATCATTTAAAACATTTTTAACAGTAATTAATGTTTCTTTATTTTCAAAAAGCCCTAATGTCTCTGCTAAGGTTAATCTTAGTGTTTCATCAGGATGAGCTTTAAACTGAATTAAATCTTGAATAACTGAATCATCCCCTATTTTACCTAAACTTTTTATTGTTTCTGCTACAACTTCTTTATTTGGATCCTTTAATCTTAAAGTTAGTGGCTGAATAGAATCTTTATATTTTAGCTCACCTAAGAATTTCACTGCTTGCAGACGAACTTTTGGATTTAGGTCCTTTAAACCTTCATAAAAAAATTCTTTTATCTCAGGAAGTGGTTTGATTTTACCCCTTTGTGAAAGTAAAGCTAAGGCAAAATAGGAAGCATCTTTTACATTTCCATCTTCATCATTAACTGTTTTTGATAATACTTCAACTACTTTCTCATCTCCTAATTCTCCTAACATCTTTGCTGACTCTGCACGAAGTTGGTTTTTTAAATAAAACTTTGCTTTTTGCAAAGGTGTAGCATCTTCTGTGATAGCTGGCTTTTGTAAAAGGAAATTTGATATTTGGTTAACTGCTGTTGTATCTTTGTAAACTTTATATAAAACATAAAGAGACCTTAATTTAACATTGTCATTTTGTGAATAGGACAATTTTTTAATCTCAGGATAAAATTTTTTTGACGCAATTTCTTCTATGTTTGTCAGAATATAGATTTTAATGCTGTCATTTTGTGTTTTTAAAGTATTCAATATCCAATCTTCACAATCATTTTTTGACACACTGATTAATAAAGATGATATCTGTAAAAACATAAATAAAAAAAATAATTTTTTCATAAAGAGTTTTATTCGGAAGAATTGAATTTTTCTAAAAATTTCTTCTTCTCATCTAAAAAACTATTATTTTCAATTGCCTTTCTTATTTTTTTAAACAAATTCATCATAAAATAAACATTGTGATATGAAAGCAATCTTAGACCTAAAAGTTCTCCTGATTTAAAGTAATGGTGTATTAATGCCCTGGAATAATTTTTGCATACATAACAATCGCATTCTAAATCTAAAGGAGATTCATCAACTGAAAATTTAGAATTTTTAATATTAATTTTTCCATAAGAAGTCAACGCTTGACCATTGCGCCCATTCCTTGTAGGAAGCACACAGTCCATTATGTCATAACCATTTTCTATACAAAACCATATATCCTCAATTTCACCAATGCCCATTACATATCTCGGTTTATCTTCTGGGATAAATTCTACAGTATAGGAAACTATCTCTTGCAACAAATTCTTTGGCTCACCTACTGAAACACCACCCAGTGCATACCCATCAAAGTCAATATTTACAATCTCTTGAGCACTCTTTTTTCTTAAATCTTTATATACAGATCCTTGAATAATACCAAACAAAAGTTGAAAATTATCTGAATTTGCATAATTAATTTCTAAAAATTTTTCTTTACATCTTTTTGCCCACAATGTAGTGATCTCTGTTGACTTTTTTGCATATTCATACTCAGAAGGATATTCAACACATTCATCTAAACATACTGCTACATCTGAATTTATAATTTTTTGAAGTTCAATAACTCTTTCAGGTGTAAAAAAATGTAAAGAACCATCTATATGTGATTTAAACTCTACTCCATCTTGAGAGATTTTTTTAAGTTCTCTTAGACTATAAACTTGAAAACCACCAGAATCTGTAAATATTACTTTTTGCCAGTTTATAAATTTGTGTAACCCGCCAAACTTTTTTAACACTTCTTCTCCTGGACGGAAATATAAATGATATGTATTAGATATAAAAGCCTCTACTCCAATTTCTTCAAGTTCTTTATAACTTAATGTTTTTACAACGCCTAATGTGCCAACAGGTAAAAATAATGGTGTTAAAATGTTTCCAGATTTTGTTTTTAAAATACCTATACGTGCCTTTGAAAATTTATCTTTTTTAATTATCTCAAAAGTTTTCATAAACTAACATCGTGTGATAAATCACATCGCTACAGATACTTCACTTCATTTATATAAAGTTCAAAATTTAATCCTAATTTGCCAACTGCTTTTCTACAGAATTCTATCCTTGAAAAGAAAAGTTCAAAATATTCTAAAACAGAACATATATTGTCATCAATCGTTAATTGAAGAATTATCTTATCTTTAGGAATTATATCTAAAACATTATTTATTACTGCATAGTGAACTCTGTCATGTTTGTCAAAAAGTTTAAAATCTGTTTTTATGACACGTTGTCTTCTTACATCTGTTTTGTCAGCAAGCATTACTGCTGCTGCTACTTCAGATATTGGGAGCATATCTATATCTTCATGTGAACCGATAATACTTAAAATTTTAGTTATATCTTTTTTAGGTGCATCTAACTTTTCAAGAATTATTTTTGAAATTATGGCTCCGCTTCGTGCATGTTCAGGATAAGAAACTGCACAGCCAATGTCATGTAAAAACCCAGCAGTTTTTGCAATATCTATGTCTTCTTGAGGAAAACTTAATTTGTTTAAAATTTTTTCTACAAGATCAGCAGTATGTTGTGCATGAAGAATCCCTTGTTCTGTGTATCCTAATGCTTTAAAATTTTTATCTGCTTGAGAAAGATAAACTAATACATCGTTATTTTTTGATACTAATTCAAAGTATTTCATAGTATTAACATAGCATCTCCATAAGAATAAAATCTGTATTTATTTTCTATCGCTATTTTGTAAAGTTCCAGAAGTTTTTCTCTCCCAACAAATGCCGAAATTAATATTAAATTTGATGACTTAGGCAGATGAAAGTTTGTAATAATACCTGATACAACTTTAAAATCATAACCAGGATAAATATATAAATCTATCTCACCACTGTATGGTTTTATCTCACCAAATTTTGAAAATAAAAACTCTAATGTCCTTACTACAGTTGTGCCTACCGCTATGATTTTTTTGTTTTCTTTTTTTGATTTAACTATTCCTTCAGCAGTTTCTTTACTAACCTCAGCAAATTCAGGAAAAATTTTGTGTTTAGTAATATCTTTTGTCTTTACAGGTTTAAATGTACTTATTCCTACATGAAGTGTAATGTATAAAACTTTTACATTTTTTTCTATAAGTTTTCTTATAATTTCCTCATCAAAATGTAACCCAGCAGTAGGTGCTGCTATAGAACCATTTTTCTGTGCATAAACAGTTTGATATCTTTCAAAATCAATCTTTATTCTTTCATCATCTTTTTTTCTTTTTATATATGGTGGTAAAGGAGGTAAACCAAAACTTTTTATAATATTTTTTATATCTTCTTTTGAAAAATTCCCAAAAGCTTCAAATTCTCCTGTTTGTAAATTTTTATATTTAATTTCTATCTCTATATTATTTGGTAAAATTAATCTTCTTGAAGAATTTATTGACTTATATGGGATGAATTTCAACAAATTATCTTCATAATAAGTAATTAAAATAAAAATACTTCCACCTGTTGACTTTTTACACTCAATTTTCCTACTTTCAACTTTCGTGTTATTTAAAACTATACAATAGTTTTCATCAAGAATATCTAAAATATCTCTGAATTTCAAATGTGAGATTTTATCAATTTTTCTATCATAATAAAAAAGACGAGATTCGGAACGTTTTTGTGAAGGAAGTTGTGCGATAAGTTCTTTTGGTAATTCAAAATTATATAAATCTAAATTATACTCTTCTTTCATAAACTATGCAAGAATAAATCCTTGACCTACAAAATCCCTAACACCTTCCTTACTACTTTCCTACTATTATTCTGCGCAGGCTGAAGCCTGCGGCTACCATAACCTATATTTGCACGGCTGAAGCCGTGCCCTACAAAATTAACTATCCCGCAAGTTGCGGGATTGACTATAAACTATGAACTATGAACTATTTACTAATATAACTTTTTTATTCTCGTTGTCGGATAATAATATTCTATAACTTCTTTAAAACTTTTTCCTTGTTTTGTCAACTCATTAGCTCCCCATTGACACAAACCTATTCCGTGTCCCCATCCACTGCCATAAAAAATAATATTGTTTTCTAAAAATTTTATCTCATTAATCTTTGTACTTCTTAAGTTGTTATAACCAATAATTTTTCTTAATTCTTCGGATTTCATAGTTATATCGCCTTTATCTGTCTTAATTTTTATCTCTTTTGCTCTTTCGTTCTTGGTGAAAGAAATAATTTCAATATCAACTATATTTCTTAAATCATAACCATTATTCAACAAAAGTTTAACTAATTTATCTTGAGAAACCACACATCTCCATTTAGAGTATGGAGAACTTTTACAATAACTGCATTCAACACCTCTAAGATATTCAAAATCCCTTACTCCACTCCAAATATCTAAAACATTCTCTGTTCCAACTCCACCACAAGCTGCATGATAATATGTCTGTGCGAGATTATCATTTTTGTCTACTACGACTAAACCTAATGTTTCATCTACTGCTTTTTTTACTTCCTTATGTATATTTTTACTTATACCTTTATAAACTTGACAATGGACAGAAGAACAAAGGTCATATCCGTCTTCTTTATGTCTTCCTAAATTTGCAATAGTATATGTTCTTGCTATTACTGCTTGCACTTTTAACATCTCTTCTGTCCAACCAGTATCTATTTCATAGGGGAGTACTCCATATAAATATTTTTCTATATCTAAAATGTTTACTACTGTAAGTGTACCGTTTTTGTTTAAAAATACTTCTATTTCTCCTGGAAAAATTTTATTGTCAATCTTTATCCCTTTTTTAGAAAAAAATCTTAAAGGTAAAGAATATGTTTTTTCTAGAATTTGAACTTTATCATCTCTCATCAATCTAACTTCTATTTCACTTTTTGGTTTTAACTTAGTGACCTTTCCCGAAGAAGATTTTATTATTAGTGTCGCTCCACTTTGATTTAAAGAAATCTTAAACTTTTTAATATTTTCTTTAAGTCCGATTTTAACAGTATATGAATTAGAAAACAAAAATGTCGCAGAAAATGTGATTGTTAAAAAAAATAAAAATTTTTTTGCCAGAGACAAGATTATTTTCTCCTTGAGATTAGATTAAGTATAATAGTAAGTAAAATACTTAATATTATAGAAGTTGCTAAAGGAAAATAGAATACAAAATTACCTTTTTTGATATAAATATCGCCAGGTAATTTACCTAAGTATGGTATTTTTTCTATAAGAATAAAAAAAAATCCTAACAAAATTAAAATAAGACCAAAAAATATCAAAATTTTTGCAAAGTTGAACATATCTTATTTACACATATTTAATCTGCACCTTCAAATTTTTCTTCTTTTCCACTATATATTGGTATTGATTTTATCTCTACTTTTACTGCTTTAACATACTTCTTAACAATATCTTTTGTTTCTAACACATTAAGTTTCTCAAATAAGAATTCAAATTTCTTCTGAAGTTCGGAAGAGATACTTTCTTTTACTTCTTTTGGTAAATTCCAAAGCTCTTTTTTGAAAGGTCCTAAAGCTTTCTTTCTTGTTTTGTATATAAACTGTTGGTCAGTATCAGTTGGTTTTCTTTCATCTTTACAATTTTCAAAAAGCCAATTATATATCTGTTTTTTTAAATCTTCAGGGAAGAGTGGATTATCATAAATCATATTTTGAAATTCTGTTGCAAGATGAATCTCTAAAGTACCCACTTTTGGGAATTTATCAAAAAGTTCAGAAGGTAATGTTGAAGCACCATGTTGTACACAACCAGCTAATTTATATCTATTCCTTGCAACCTTTGTAAGTTTTTCAATCGTCTCAAAATCAAGTTTTACTTTTGCAATACTTCCATCTGGGAGCGGTACACCACCATGAGTTGTACCTGTCTGTATCGCAAGTTTTGTAATACCTTTCATATCTGATGGTAAAAGTTTTAGATATCCTTCCATATATGCAACAAGTTCTTCTTCAGTAGAATTTTTTGTCCCAATTTCACCAATTTCACCACCAAGATTTACTTCTATACCTTTTGGTTGTATCTCTCTTATATATTTTGTCAAATCTGCTGCTACAGAATAATTTTCTTTTTGTTGTTCATCTAATGTAGGTTTTGATTCATCAACTAATGTAGATGTGTCAAGGTCAATGTTATAAAATCCTGCATCAATGGAGGTTTTTATTAGCTGTTTAATACCATCAATTTCTTTTTGTGGATTCTCTTTGTATTTTTTTGCATTAACTTGGAAGTGGTCACCTTGAATAAAAACTAAAGAATCATAACCTTCTTTAATCGCAGCTGCTAATACTACTGCTGAATACTCATCAGCGGGTTGGTTTGTATATCCCATTTCAGAACGTGCTATTTCTAAAATTAAAGCTCCAACATTGAGTTTGTTTGCGGCTCTAAAGACAGCTTTTGCTGTATCATAAGCCATACCACGAATATTTATTGCAGGAACAGTAAAACCGCCTACTAAGTTTTTACCTATAGCAACATATAAGTCATATATACTTGCGGGTCCTAAATTAAGCTGCTGTGCAATTTTTCTTATTAAAATCCTACAAAAATTTTTTTCTTGCTCAGTATTACTAAATACTGCTTTTTGAACCAACTCATCTATTGTTTTTTCTCTAAGAAGTTTTAAATCTTTGATACTTACCTCACCGTTTTTATACTCTATAGCATCTGAGATTTTGTTTATTATTTCTTGCATAGATCATTTTCTCCTTTCTTTTTTATTGTTTGATATCGTAACTTGCGGGACAGACCCGCTATGACGGGACCGCGGCTACCAATTATGTTAAAAAGTTTGATAAATCAAACCGCTACAAAACCAATTTTTTTGTGTTAATCCATGATTCCATTCTTGTAGCGGTGCGATTTATCGCACAAAATATAACGAGATTCGATATTCTTACCCGAACAAGTTCGGGATTCCAAAAACTGTTACCAAAATAGTGAACAGTTACACTCTGGCGGAAATCTTTGCCCTACAAAATTAACTATCCCGCCTGTCCCGCAGAAGGCGGGACAAGTTGCGGGATTAACTACGAACTATTGACTATGAACTATAAACTAATAACTCTATACTTCTTATATCTCTTTTTTACTAACTCATCTAATGGAATGTTTATCAATTCAGATATATTTCTAATAACAGAATTTTTAACATTTTCAATTGTTTTATTAACATCCTTATGTGCTCCACCTAATGGTTCTGGAATTATTTCATCTACAACTCCTAATTCATATAAATCTTTAGCAGTGAGTTTTAAGGCTTCTGCTGCCTGTTGCCACTTTGTAGAGTCCCTAAACAAAATTGATGCACAACCTTCAGGTGAAATCACAGAATAATATGCATTTTCTAACATCAACAATCTATCTCCAACACCTATCCCTAAAGCACCACCTGAACCTCCTTCTCCTATGACTATACACAAAATAGGTGTTCTAAGTTCTGCCATCTCTTGCAAATTTTTAGCTATTGCTTCTGCTTGTCCACGTTCTTCTGCGCCAATGCCAGGATATGCTCCAGGTGTGTCTATAAAGCTTATAACTGGCATATGAAATTTTTCTGCAAGCTTCATTATCCTTAATGCTTTCCTATAACCTTCAGGATGCATCATACCAAAATTTACAACTAAATTCTCTTCCAAACTTCTACCTTTTTGTTGTCCTACAATTGCAACTGAAATCTTTTTATTCTCGTTTAACTGTAGTTCAGCAAATCCACATATTACCGCTTTGTCATCGCGGAAATTTCTGTCTCCGTGTAATTCAACAAAATTACTAAAAATTCCTGTTATATAATCCTTTGCATAAGGTCTTTGTGGATGTCTTGAAATTAAAACTTTTTGTGCAGGAGTAAGTTTTGTATAAATTTCTTTTTTTAAATCCTCGTATCTTTTCTTCAATTGCTCAATCTGTAGTTTAATATTTTCATCTACAACAGATGAACTCTCTAACATATCAATTTGTTTTTTTAATTCTTCAATAGGTTTTTCAAACTCTAAATAATATTCTGCCATATCTTTTTATGTAAATTTGTATAAATAGCTTATCCTTATTTGTCTATCAATTTTTGATTTTTCTGAATATATGTTGTTAAAAATAAAATCAATTAGTACAACCTTTGCTAAAACAAATCCTAACTTTCCATTTAACTGTTGAACATCTTTTATTCCAATATTTTCATATTCTAATCCAATTGAAAATATATCTTGATATACTAACCTAAAACTTGTAAAACCTAACAATTTTGGTTTCTCATCGTATTTTGTTATATTTGCACCAAAATCCCAAAAAAATCCTTCTGATAAGATATTCATTGAAAATGCTAAAAACAAACCTTTTGCTGGAAGTCTATACTTTGAATCAATAAAATCGTATCCTTGGCCATCATATCCTATTGCTATTGAAGGAAACTTTTTTGTGCCATCATAAATACGCCATTTAAAATAGAAAAAAGGCTCTCTAACTTCAGGATCTTCACTTCCAACTAATCTTGATATATCTAAACTACCACCAAAGTTTAATCTATTAAATGGTGAAAAGATAAATCTTGTAATTGTACCTCCTCCACTATACATCCTTACTCCAATTTCTCCCAAACCATAATCTACTACCTCAGTTGTTGGATTGTTAACACAATTTAGTTCTACTGCTGAATAAACTGAAATACTTAAAAAAATTAGAAGAATCAAATTAATTATTTTTTTCATTTTTGTTTCCTTCCTTCTGGTGGAAATTTTCTTTCAAGTTCTTTTATTGTCATATCTAACAACATCTTTGTATATGCTGATGTTTCTGTCTGTCTCATATTTTTAAGCATAACTAAAGATTCTCTATCCCCTATGATTCTTAATGCATCTATTGCTAAATTTTTTATATTCTCATCATCACTTTTAAGCGATTTCTTAATAGTTGGTAAAACACTTTTATCCTTTGCAAGTTTTGCAAGGCCATATCCTGCATAAAATTTTATTTTTTGTGTAGCAGACGGTGTAGAATATAAAACTTTAAATTTTTCTACACTTTCAACATCGCCCAAATCTATAAGTGAACGAATTATATCTATAGTTAAGCTCTCATTTTGGATATTTTTATCAACTTCATCTCTTAATGCCTTCAAACTTTCTTCGTGAGGTATTTTGCCTAAAGCATAAATTATACTTCTTTTGAGATTTAAATCATCAGTTGTAGATAAGAGGTTAACCAATGAATTAACGGGTTCAGTTGAACGTATGATGCTTAGAGTATTGCATATAGCATATTTCACAGACGGAGTTTCTTTTGGATCATTTAATAAATCAACAAGAACTTTAACAGATTTTGGTTCTCCTATATAACCTAAGGCAACAACCGCGGATTGTTTCACTTGCGGTTCTTTATCTGTTTTCAATACTAAAATTATATCCTCAACCGTATCTCTTGCCCTAAGTAGACCCAAGGAATCCACTGCTGCCTGCCTAACAAATGGATTTTCATCTTTTAACAACTTCTTAAGATATGGAATAGCACGAAGGTCCCTTAAACTACCTAATTGTTCTGCTGCCTGCCTTCTTAAATATGGATCTTTTGCAGAAACATTGCTAACTGCTTGTTCAAAAGGACTAACCTGCTCACTTTGTGGTGTTTGAGAAAAACTTACTCCACAAAAAACAACCATAAATAGAATAAAAAATATAAGTTTTTTGTTCATAAAAATGTACCTCCTCTTTTAAGTTTGGTTCTGTAATCTGGAACCACACGATTAACACAAGATTTTTCTTTTGATTTCTAAACCACGGATTACGCGGATTACGAAACCACAGATCACACAGATTACACGGAAACCCCGGACCGACACGGGGGTGTCCCGCAACTTGCAGGGCAAACACAAATAAATGTAGTTGCAGCGTCTCACGCTGCCTATCTTTATTTAGCAGAGCAAGGCTCTGCAACTACAATTTTAAATACGCAAGGATAAATCCTTGCCCTACAAATACCTAACACCTTCATACTTTCTACTTCCTACTAATAATTCTTTATAAAGCCATTTATCTTGTGTTAATCTGGTGAAATCTTGTGGTTTCATTTTTTGCATTACAGAACCTTTAAGTTTTATTAAAACTAATATCAAATTGCAAGATAGTTTTCAACTAATTATAAAAATATTTTCCTAAAGCAGCTATCATTGCAGCATTGTCAGTTGAAAGATTTTTTTGAGGAAAGTAAACTTCTAAATTATTCTTTTTTGCTAAATTTAAAAATTTTTCTCTCAAATATTCATTTGCAGACACACCACCACTTATGCAAACCCTATTGCAGTTTAACTTTTTTGTTGCATGAATGATTTTTGTTGTAAGCGTCTCAACAACAGCTTCTTGAAAAGAAGCACAGATGTCAGATATTAGTTGGCGGTCTAAGGTTGAAGGTTGAATTTTAGAAGATTTCAGCGAATTAACATAATATAAAACCGCAGTTTTTAAGCCACTAAAACTGAAATCCCAACTGTCAAGCATATATGGTCTTGGAAAATTTATAGATTTTGGATTACCTAATTTAGCCAATTTCTCTATCACAGGTCCACCAGGATAACTAAGTGAGAGAAGTTTTGCAACTTTATCAAACGCTTCTCCTACAGCATCATCTCTTGTGTTGCCTAAGATTTTTCTTTTTGTAAAAGATTTTACTAAACTCAATTCAGTATGTCCTCCTGAGATTATCAAAGAGATAAATGGAAATTTTATTTTTCCTTTATAAGATAAAATCACTGAATATATATGTCCCCAAAGATGATCTACACCTAAGGTAGGAATTGAAAATATATAACCTAAGGTTTTAGCAACAATTTTTCCAATAAGTAGTGCTCCTTTAAGACCTGGCTTTTCTGTATATGTAATTAAATGGATTTTTTTTATGTCAAAATTTTTAAATGCTTTTTTTACAACAAAATGTATTTTTTCATAATGCATTCTGCTTGCGAGTTCTGGTACGACACCAAAATATGGCGAGTGAATTTTTTGTTGAGAAAAGATTATATTTGAGATTATATTATAATTATCATCTACAATTGCTGCAGCTGTTTCATCGCAGGATGTCTCTATACCTAAATAATACCTCATCTCTGTTGATTCATCTCAGAATAGATTTCTATAGCCTTAAGTATATCTATCGCACGATTTAAAACTACATCTTCTACTTGCTCTTCTTTTTTAACTGCTGAAACTGGTTCTTTGCCAGGTGTGTAGATTTCTTCCCTTTGTTGGTACAACTTTGCCTCTATTTCTGCTGGAACTTCTATAACAATATCAGGCAAAATTCCGCCCACTGCTGCTGTTGAAGATTTTACACTCTCATCTCTATGTATACATCTCCCTGAGGGAGTGTAATACTTTGCAGTTGTAAGTTTTAGTCCATAACCATCTCCTAAATCTATAACACTTTGAACAGATGCTTTACCAAATGTCCTTGAACCTATAATGACTGCTCGTTTATTGTCCTGAAGTGCACCAGCAAGAATTTCAGAACCAGAAGCTGAACCACGATTAACCAAAACAACCATTGGTAAATCAGCATAAGGTGCATTTTGATCAGCTCGGTATTCTTTTCTTGGAGATTTTCTTCCTTCAGTATAAACTATTAATTTATTTTCTCCGATAAACAACTTTGCAATATTTACAGCTTGATCTAAAAGCCCGCCTGGATTGTTTCTTAAATCAAGTATCAAACTTTTCATACCTTGTTTTTTAAGTTCTTCAAGTGCTTTTGAGATATCTTTGTAAGAATTACTATTAAACTCAAATAATGCTATATAACCTATTTTGTCATGCAACATTTTATATTTTATAACCTCAATTTTTATAATATCTCTTGTTATAGTGAAATCAATAGGTTCTTTTACACCTTCACGAGCTATTGTGATGTTAACTTTTGTACCGGGTGTACCGCGAAGTCGTTTTACCGCTTCATTAATACTCATTCCATAGGTTGACTCTCCTTCTATTTTTATTATCTTATCATTAGGTAGTATCCCTGCTTTATAGGCAGGTGTTCCGGGAAGAGGTGTAATAACTGTTATCCAATTATCTTGAACTGTTATCCTTATACCTAACCCTCCAAACTGTCCTTCTGTTTCAACCTTGAGTTCTTTATAATCATCCGGCTCTAAAAATTGCGAAAATGGATCTAATGGTTTAAGCATTCCTTTTATTGCAGAATTTAACAACTTTGTTTTGTCAACTTCTTCAACATAATTTTCTTCAGTATACTTCAAAACATCTAAAAGTAAGTTAATCTGTTTGTAAGTCAGATCCTTAGAAGATGAAGTTAAAATTGAAGTACTGAAAAATAATATAAGAATTATTGTTTTTATTTTTTTCATTTTTTTCTCCATATTTCACTAAAATTTTTACAAAATCTACTTGAAGAAATTATTGTTTCAATATTTTTTATTGTGTCTTTTAAATCATCGTTTATCAAAATATAATCGTAATACTTTATATATTTCAACTCTTTCTCTATGTTTCTTAACCTCGTTTTTATCTCAGCTAAATCTTCTCTCTTCCGTTTAACAATTCTTTCTTTTAAAACTTCTAAAGATGGTGGCAAAATAAAAATACATAAAGATTCTGGATGTTGTTTTTTTATATTTTTTCCACCTTGAACATCAATCTCTAACAAAATATCTTTACCTGCTTTTATTGTTTCAACTAAATTTTTTTTAGGAGTTCCATAATAATTATTATAAACCTTTGCCCATTCAACAAATTTTTTTTGTCTTACCATCTTCCAAAACTCTTTTTCTGAAACAAAAAAATAATCCTTTCCGTTTACTTCGCCAATTTTTTTAGGACGGGTAGTATAAGAAATAGAAAAAACAATATTTTTATTTCTTCTAATAAGTTCTTTACATATTGTTGTCTTTCCACAACCAGAAGGTCCTGATATTACTATTATTTTCCCTTTTTTAAGATTTTTTTTGTATTGTTCAATATATTTTTGTAAAAGATTCATATTAGTTGATAGTTCATAGTTAATAGTTAACTCATTAACGCATCCACACATTTACAGATATTTCTCTTTAAACTCGGGACGAATTCGTTTGAGTTCTTCCTTAGGAAACATTTTTAACAAAGACCAACCTATATCTAATGTTGTAAAAATATCTCTGTTTTCATCCTTCCTCTGTTTTAAAAACTTTTGTTCAAATTCAGAAATAAATTTCAAATAGATCTTATCTATCTCATCTAATGCTGCTTCTCCTAAAACTACAACTAATTCTTCAACTTCTTTTCCTCTCGCATAACAAGCAAATAACTGGTTAGCCCAATCAGGATGGTCTTGGCGGGTTCTATCTTTACCTATCCCTTTATCTCTTAATCTTGACAAAGATGCCATAATATCAATTGGTGGATAAATCCCTTTTCTGTATAAATCACGAGATAGAACAATCTGTCCCTCAGTAATATATCCTGTGAGGTCAGGAATTGGATGGGTTTTGTCATCTTCAGGCATAGTTAAAACTGGCATAAGTGTAATTGAACCTTTTTTACCTTTTATCCTTCCTGCTCTCTCATACAATGTTGCTAAGTCTGTATAAAGATATCCTGGATATCCCCTTCTACCAGGAACTTCTTTCCTTGCAGCAGATATCTCTCTTAATGCTTCGGCATAGTTTGTCATATCTGTTAAAATAACTAAAACATGCATATCTAAATCAAATGCTAAATATTCTGCACAGGTGAGTGCTAAACGAGGTGTTGCAATACGTTCTATTGCAGGGTCATCAGCTAAGTTTATAAACAAAACTGATTTTGAAAGAGCTCCCGTTTTTCTAAACTCAGAAATAAAGAAGTCTGCTTCTTCAAAAGTTATACCCATCGCAGCAAAAACTACAGCAAACTCTTCTGATTCATCAGAAGTTTCTGATTTCAAAACCGTTGCTTGTCTTGCAATCTGAACTGCAAGCGTGTTGTGTGGTAAACCTGAACCAGAAAATATAGGAAGTTTTTGTCCTCTGACAAGTGTGTTAAGTCCGTCAATCGCAGAAACTCCTGTTTGGATAAACTCTCTTGGATAAGCACGAGAGTAAGGATTTATTGGTGCGCCATTTATATCAAGATGTTTTTCAGCAACAATCTCAGGACCGTTATCAATAGGCCTTCCTAAACCGTCAAATATACGACCTAAAATTGTTCTTGCAACAGGTAATGTAACCTGTTTATTTAAAAATCTTACTCTTGTGCTACCTATGTTTATACCCCTACTTTCTTCAAACAACTGTATTAAAGCTGTATCTTCTTCAATCTCTAAAACTCTACCAAGTTTATGCTCACCATTTGAAAGGATTATCTCCACAAGCTCTTCATACTTTGCACCACGAGCACCTTCTACTAATATTAGAGGACCTGCAACTGATTTTATAAGTTTTGTTTCAAGTGTCATATTCTTATTCAGAGTAAATTTTAATATAAACTGGTGGTTTTAAAACCACATCCAAATTTTTAATCTTTTTTAAAGCTTGAATTAAACTTTTCTCTTTTGTTTTATGTGTAAGTAATATTATAGGCACTCCTCTGCGAAGTTTTAATAACGGTTCTTTTTGGTAAACTGAAGCAATAGAGACGTTGTATCTTCCTAATACATTTGCAATCTTTGCTAAAACACCTGCACGGTCAACAGTAATAAATCTTAAATAAAAATAACCTTCTGTGTCTTTAACATTAATGATATTTAACTTTTTAGGATTGTATTCAACATACTGTGTCCTACCACCAGCCGCACTCACTATATCTTTTGCGATACAAATGATATCTGACATAACAGCAGAGGCGGCAGGGAAACCTCCAGCACCTTTACCTACAAAGATTATTCTACCACAATGATCTCCTTCTATAGAGATACCGTTGTATTCGTTATTAATGTTAGCAAAAAGAGACCTTTGTGAAACTAAAAATTTTCTTACTTCAAAAAAGTAATTGTTATTTCTAACCTCACTATGTCCTAAAAGTTTTATTTTATAACCAAAACTTTCTGCAAATATTATATCTTGTAATTCAATATCTTCAATCCCCTCAATATAAATATCTTTAAGTTTCACCCATGAAAAATATGCTAAAGAACTTAAAATACTGAGTTTACATGCAGTATCATATCCTGAGATATCATATGAAACATCTTTCTCTGTAATACCTAAATTTTGAATTTTTTTTAATGCGGAATCAAAACCAATCTTTTGCTGACTCATCAAAGATAAAATATAATTTGTTGTTCCATTGAGGATCCCTGTTATACTTAATAGATTATTTCCTGCAAGTCCTTCATTTAAAGATTGTATTACAGGAATACCAGCAGCTACAGCTGCTTCAAAATAAACTGTTTTATTATATTTATTAGCTAAAGAGAAAATCTTATCCCAATATTCTGAAAGAACAGCTTTGTTTGCTGTAACAATGTGTTTCCCATGTTTTATACTTTCAGTAATTATTTCATACGCAGGATGAAGCCCCCCAATTAGTTCTACAACAATATCTATCTCAGGATCCTTTAATATCTCACGATAATCAGTTGTGAACTTTGCATCAATTAAAACATTCTTCTGTTTACTTTCATCTTTATCACAAACAATTTTAAACTCTATATTACAACCTGATTTTTGCTCTATAATTTTTTTATTTTTTTGATAAAGTTTTAAAAGAGATGCACCTACACTACCTAAACCTATAAGTCCTATTTTTATTGTTTTCATAACTTTTTTCTTTTTTTTAACTCAACTCCTAATTCTCTAAAAACTTTCTCAAACCTCAAGGCTGTGTCGTGAAACCTATTATTCGCTGTAACTAATGCTAATCTTATATATCCTTCTCCATTAGAACCAAATCCAACTCCTGGAGCTACTGCAACACCTGTCTCAACTAATAGTTTCTCTGCAAACTTTAGTGAACCTAATTGTTTTGTTATCTCTTCCGGTAATTTACACCAAAGATACATTGTCGCCTTAGGAACATCCACATCCCAACCAATCTTTTTAAATTCTTTTATTGTCAAATCACGACGATGTTGATAAATTTTTCTTACTTCTTCAACAATTCTTTCATAATCCAACAAAGCTTTTACTGCAGCAAGTTGGATAAAAGTTGGAACACCATAGTCAATAAAAGATTTAAATTTTTCTAAATATCCAACAATTTTCTCATTACCTACAACAAATCCTACACGCCATCCTGCCATTGAAAATGTTTTTGAAAAACTATGGAATTCTACTGCAACATCTTTTGCACCTTCAAATTGCAAAATAGATGGTGCTATATATCCATCAAATGTTATCTCAGAATAAGCATTGTCATAACATAAAATTAAATTGTTCTTTTTTGCAAACATTATTGCTTCTTTAAAAAAACTTTCATCTTCAACAACAGCAGTCGTAGGATTGTTTGGATAATTTAAAAAAATAATTTTTGCTTTTTTAAGTATTTTCTGCGGTATTTTGGAAAAATCAGGTAAATATTTATTTTCAGGTTTAATTTTAAACAAATACGGTTTTCCACCAGCTAAAATTGTTGCGTTGTAATATACAGGATAAGCAGGATCAGGTATTAAAGTATAATCACCCGGATTAAGCATAGCCATACAAAGATGCGCCACACCTTCTTTAGAACCAATAAGTGCTAAAACTTCTTTCTCAGGATCAAGTTTTACTCCAAAACGTTTTAAAAACCATTCTGCAACAGTATTTCTAAACTTAGGCATACCTTTTGCTTGAGGATATCTGTGTGTCCTTGGGTGTTCTCTAACAGTTTCACACAAACGTTCAACAATTGCGGTATCTGTTGGTAAATCAGGATTTCCCATTGAAAGGTCTATAACATCTAAATTTTTGCTATATGCTTCAAGTTTAAGTTTATGAATTCTTGAGAAAAGATAAGGAGGAAGCTGTTCAAGTTTTTCAGAAGGTTTAAATTCATTCATAATTTTTAGTTTCTTAACTAACAACTCCAAACTAATCAACTATTTTTACTCGTTTACATACTTTCTTATCCAATCGGTTGGTCTAAATGAAATCTTTTTTCTTTCAGGAATTGGAACCGCCTCTCCAGTTTTTGGATTTCTACCAATTTTAGGTTTTGTAAGTTTTGATTTAAATTGTCCCAAACCTGAAATAGTTATAACTTCGCCATTTTTCAATGCCTCAGCAAGAACTTTCACAAATTCACGAAGGACCTTTTGTACAACAAGTGGACTTTGTTGGGTATTTCTTGCAATTCTTTCAACTAAAACTTTTCTTTTCATAAAATCTCCTTATTAGTTCATAGTCAATAGTTAACAGTTCATAGTTAAATGAAAAATTAAATTACTACAACAAATCCTTTAATATCTGTTCATTAATCCTAATTCAAAATTATCTCTTTGTCCACTGGAAGCTTTTTCTTGCTTTTGGCTTGCCAGGTTTTTTTCTTTCAACCATTCTCGGATCGCGTTTCAACATACCATAGTTTTTTAATACGGGTCTTAAATTAGGATCATATTTAACAAGAGCTCTTGCAATCGCAAGTTTTATAGCACCTGCTTGACCTGTTATTCCTCCACCATCAACCTCTATTTCAAGTCCAATTTTATTTTTTAAATTAGTCACTAATAATGGTGATATTGCATTATGCTTTTGCAAAATATTATTACCAAAATATTCATCAATAGACTTACCATTAACAACTATATCAGTTGTATCAATTTTTAGTTTTGCTACTGCAACTGATGTCTTTCTTCTTCCTACTGCAGAAATTAATTTTAAATCTGTTTTTAAATTCTCCATTTTAGCCTCCTAAAACTAAATTTTCAATTCTATCATTTGTTGATTAAGATTTACCTTATCATCTTTATAAACTTTTAATCTTTTAATCATCTTTGCTCTAAGTTTATTCTTTGGTAACATTCCTTTTACTGCTTCTTTAAGAATGAAATCTGCTTTCTCAGGAAAAATTTTTTCATAAGGGATGTATTTATCTCCACCAAGATAACCCGAATGTCTGAAAAGAATTTTTTGTTTTAACTTTTTACCCGTAAGGACAACCTTTGAAGCATTCTTCACAACAACAAAATCACCACAATCTTTATCAGGAGAGTATATTGGTTTGTGTTTCCCAATTAACAGTTTTGCAATTTGCGAAGCTAATCTTCCCAAAGGTTTACCTGTAGCATCTATTAAATACCATTTTCTTTCCACTTTGTGGTTAAACTTTGTACACTTAGCAATAGTCGTTGATATTTTCATCTTTTTCTCCTTAAACTAGTTGATAGTCAATCCCGCAAGTTGCGGGATAGTTAATAGTCAATAGTTAATAGTTCATAGAAATTATATCTGGGAAACTATTGGCTTTGAACTTAATTGAGGATTATTACTACAACAAAAAAATTTAGTTGTCAATAATTTTAAAATACTTTATTTTAAAAAAGAAACTATTGTATCTCCGTAAGTCTCTCTTCTAAAACAAGAAAATTTATCTGTTTCAACAACTTCTTTCTTACTATGCTGAACAACTAAAATCCCATTTTTGTTTAACAAACTACTATTTGAAATTATTTCAATTGTAGGAGAAGATAAATTAAGTAAGTTATATTCTTTTTCAAAATAAGGAGCACCAACAAAAATCATATCAAAATTTTCTCTTTTAAATTTTTCATATAAAATTTTCTTTGTTTTTTCAACCCAAAACAAATCTTTTAACACATCCGCTTTTATAATATAACATCTATTCTGACAATTCAAACTTATTATATTTTGAGATAAAACTCTAAGGCACCTTTTATCTTTTTCAACAAAAAAACAAAACTTTGCTCCACGAGAAAGTGCCTCAATCCCAACAGCACCACTTCCTGCATAAAGGTCTAAGAATAAACAATCTTCTAAATATGGAGTTAAGATATCAAAAATTGACTTTTTAATTTGTGCAAGAACGGGCCTTATATTCTTTGGTGCTTTTAATATTCTACCTTTAAACTCACCTGAAATTATTTTTATCATTTTTCATCCAACTTATTGAAAAAATTTGAGAATTTTTATATAATTTTGTTACTTCAAAATCAACTTTTCTTTTATACAACTTTCGATAATCTTTCATAAAACTTCTTTTAAAAGGTGGTGATAGCATGAAAATATTAGGTATTCTTGGCTCTCCACACAAAAATGGTGGCTCAGCACAACTTTTACATGCAGCAATGAAAGCTGCTTACTTAGAAGGGTGTGAAACTGAAATAATGTGTGTATATGATGGAGAGATAAAAAGTTGTATTGGTTGTATAAATGACGGTGAGCCAAATTGCAGATTTCCTTGCATATTTGATGACTTTGGAAAAATACTACTTGAAAAAATATATCACTCTGATGGTATCATTTTTGCAACTCCTACATATTGGTTTACCATTTCCTCTCCATTAAAAGCATTAATTGAAAGAATAACCTCGTTAGAACATATGATAACATATGGAGAACAAAGTTATGTAGAAAACAAAGTTGTTTCTGCAATAGCTGTTGGTGCAGATGGTGGAGTGATTTCAGCTATCTCATATATCTTAACAGTTTTTAACGGTATGGGAGCGATAATTCCACCATGGGCAATGGCATACTCACACCAAGCAAAAAAAGCTATGTATGATGATAAAGCCTTAATGGATGCTATAAATGTTGGAAGGCTCACAGCAAAAACTGTGAAATTAATAAAAGGGTATAAAGAGACAATAAAGTATGAATATGACAAAAACCTTCTTGAAGAAATAAGAAAAGAACTTATTAAAATCCTTACACTCTAAACTTTAAAATCAACTTTTCCAATCAATTGCTAAAACAACAGGTTTTATTAAAGTTTTTTCAAAAATAAAGCAAGCAATATAAAAAGGTATTAAAATAGGAAAGTAAAACAAAGAATATATCAAATATTCTTTAAGATTAAATCTAAATTTTAAAATTTTTGAGAAGACAAAAAATGTAAGTGAAGAAATAAGTAGTGAAAAAAGAAACGGTAAAATACCTTGTAAGAGCAAAACAAAAATTGATAAAAGATAAACAAAGGATGTTAGCCCCAAGTTTGCACTCAAATGATGTGTTAAAATGATAAATGTTGGAATAAATTTGCTAAAAAAGTTAAACTCTTTTATTATTAAACCAAAGATTAATGGTGCAGAACAAAACAAAATTATATTAAATATTATTGGCAAACCTCTTATAAACTGCTTTATATCTTTAACAACCTGCTTCCACCAAGATTTTATCCCTATGGACCATCTAACTCTTTGTCTTATCCATTCTTTCAAATCTGAAGGTACAATTGTTTTAACTTTAAGATTAACAGCAAAAAAATATTTTTTTCTTAGTTTAAACAATTTTAACATCAAATCCCAATCTTCATTGATTACTTCAGAAAACTTTCCTACTTCTTCAAACACATCTCTTTTAATCCCAAATGCTGCACCACTTAAAAACAAATTTGTTTTAAAAAATTTGGATACAATATAACAAAGCACTGCTGAAGCTAAAAAGTCATAACTTATCAATTTTGAGAAAAAGTTTTTAACAATAGCTTCTTTTGGTAATTCAACTATATCATAATTATTTAATGCTTCGTTCAACTTCTCCAAAAAATTTTTATCTTTTGGAAGTTCAACATCATTATCTAAAAATAAAAAAATATCACCTTTAGCAAAATTACTTAAATAATTCAACAACTTTGGTTTTCCTCTCCTAATTCCATCAGAATAAACAAAGATTTTGCCTGAATATTTATCTATTATTTTCTGAACTTCAGCAGTAATCTCACCATCAATACCTACTAAAATCTCTTTTTCCTTATACTCATTGTTCAACAACTTATCTATAATATCATCCAATGATTCTGGCTCTTTATATACAGGAATCAATATTGAAATAAAATTTCTGCTTTTCATTTTTTTGTTAGATAGCAAAAAAGGCAATATGAAAATACGGAAATTTATTTCTTCTATCGTAGTTCAAATAATTTTGGTGTATAAAAAGAAATAGAAAATTCTTTAATCCGTTTTTCTGCTAATTTTACATATTTTTCATTTATCTCATATCCAACAAAATGTCGTTGTGTTTTTATTGCTGCAATAGCTGTTTGTCCACTTCCCATAAATGGATCTAAAACTACTTCTCCTTCAAATGTATATAACTGAATTAATCTATAAGGTAGTTCTATTGAAAAAGGTGCTGGATGGCCTATCTTAGTTGCAGATTCAGCAGGAAATGTCCATATACTTTTTGTAAATTCAAGAAATTCTTCTTTTGAAATTGTACTTTTTCTTCCAAGATTTTCTCTTGTAAATGTACCTTTAGAGAAAACCAAAATATATTCATGGATATCTCTTAATGTAGGATTTTTAGCTGAAAGCCAACTGCCCCATGCTGTTGAAGGACTACTACTTGAAGCTTTATTCCATATAATCTCGCCTCTCATCAGAAATCCTAAATCAAGCATATCTTCTATAATAAAAGTGTGAATAGGTATGTAAGGTTTTCTTCCCAGATTAGCTATATTAATACACACCCTACCACCTGGTACAAGAACTCTTTTTACCTCGCTCCACACACTTTTCAAAAATAATCTATACTCGCTTAGGGTAAGATTTTTGTCATACTCCTTTCCAACATTATAAGGAGGAGAGGTAACCATCAAATGAACGCTGTTATCTGGTAATTCGTCCATCTTTTCGCTTGATTTGCAGAAAATTTTATCAATTACACACTGAGGGAGTGGATTTTCTACATACTCAATTTTTTCTTCTTTAGATAGTCCTTCGTACAATCTGTTAGAATAAAATGGAGTAGAATCGTGATTAATTCTTCCCGGAGAACCAAAAGCACTTGTTTTTGTTCTGTTTCTTTTCTTCTTTATAGTTTCCATTAATCTTCTTCCTTCCACAAATCAATCCATTTTTTATATGAATTAAACTTTATTTCTGTTCTCTGCCAATATATCTCTATTCTTTTAGAATCACTATCTTTAATTAAATTTAATAAAGCCTCCTTAGTGATTTCGACTCCTCTCGGATTCGTCCCCGGTTTTGGAAGTTTTATATAATTTTGTCTGCCTATCTTTTCAAAAATTCTTTTTTGAACTTCTAACGGAATATAATAAAATCCTCCGCTATTATTCCAATTAATTTGAACCATCAAAATATCACAATAAGGATAATATTTCCCTCGAAATTCTTTTGCTTTTTGAGGATCAACTGTCCATATTAATTTTACTCCACTAAAACTTTTACCTGTGATTGTTTTAATAGATATTGGCTCACCAAACAATTTTACATCTACTTCAGGTTCAGTAACAGGAATTTTAGTCTCTACATTTTCCTCACCAAATTTATAAATAAGCAAAGCAACGATTATTTTCTCTCTAAGTGAGCCAACTTCCATTCCGATTTTACCAGCTCTTGAACTCTCTAACTCTGCAAGTTGAAACAAATAAGGCAATCGCTTTTTAATTTTAGTTATGAGTTTTTCGTCTTCAAATATTTCTATTAAGCGATTACTCATATTTTTGTAAATATCATATTTAAAATTAAAAGTCAATCAAAATTTTATTTTAAATCGTTGCCATTTATAATTTAATTCCAAAACTATTTTATTTATTCTTCCTTCTTGAATGTATTACGGTATATAGTGTTGGGACAAAGATTAGTGTTATAAAAGTTGAGAATGTAAGACCTGAGACAATTGCTACACCCATTGATGAGAAATACTCAGCACCGCTACCACGGGATAAAGCCATAGGTAGAGTACCTAATATAGTTGTTACTGCAGTCATAAGAATAGGTTTAAGACGTGTCTTACATGCTTCTTTTACTGCTTCAAGCAGTTGCATCCCTCTTGACCTTAAAAGTTTTGTGTAATCAACTAAAACAATAGCGTTGTTCACAACAACTCCTACAAGTAAAAGCAATCCAACAAAACTCATTATGTTAAAATTCTGTCCCCATAAGAATATACCTACTAAAACACCAACAACTGCAAACGGTACTGAAAACATAATAATAAACGGGTCTAAGAAATCTTCAAACTGTGCTGCCATTATTAAATATACAAGCAAAATACCTAAGAATAACATCAAAGTTAAATCACGGAATGTAGATGCTTGTTGTTCAATCTCACCACCAAATTTTATACTATACCCATAAGGAAGTTTTACTGTGTTTAACATATTATCTATGTCCTGTTTAATTTTACTCAATGCTCTGCCGTAAGTATCCGCTTCAATTTTTACTACTCTTACACCATCTTTTCTTTGAATCTCTCTTGGTGCAATTGTTCTTTCAAAAGTTGCTATATTGTGCAATTGAATAACCTTGCCTGAAGGTAGAACTATTGGTAAATCAGTTAAATTTTTTATATCATTTTTATAATCCTTACTAACTTTGACAAAAATATCATATGAAGTATCAACAATACCGCCTGCAGGTGGTGTATATTGTGATGCAGTATAACCATAGAATGTTTTTCTTAATGTGTCAGCGATATAACCTGAAGAAATCCCTAACATCTTAATTTTTTCCCTATCAAGTTTTACAATAATTTGATAACTCCCTTCTTCTAAACTTATTGTTGTATCTCTTATTCCTTCAATTTTTTGTAGTTTATCTTTTATTTCATTAGCAATTCTTAAACTTTCACCTAAATCATTACCACGAAGTTCAATTGAGACCGCCTTACCAGTCCCACCTAACAACATTGATGATGCAGAAGATTGTGCTGACGTCTCAAGTTTTATTATCCCAGGAATTTTTCTTAAGTTGTTTCTCAACATCTCTGCTATTTCAATTGAAGTTTTATCTCTAAACTCTTTATCAACTAATGAGAGCATAATAGTGCCAGTGTTAGACGCTTCCTGTTGACCAAATATAGCTGACAATCCTTTTGTCCCACTTTCACCACAACGAATTAGAACTGATTTATAATATTTTTGTGGAACAATTTTAAAAATTTCTTGTTCAATTTGTCTTGCAATTTTAAATGTTTCTTCAACACGCATACCTTTTGATGTTTCAAAACTTATATTAACTACACGTTCATCACTTTTTGGCATGAATTCCTTACCTGTGAAAAATATAAAGATGAACAAAGAAATCAAAAATGCGCCTAAGAAACCAAATATTACTGTTCTTTTGTGTCCTAAAGCCCATGTTATAATATCTTCATAAAAATTATCTATTTTTTCTATTATCCTTGAAATAAATACAACACCTTTTTTCTCACATTCTTTTTCTGAACACAACCTTGATGCAATCATTGGTGATAATGTCAAACTTATTGCTAATGAAGCAAACAATGTTACAATAACTGCAATCGCCAATTGTTTAAAAAGCAATGGTATCAAACCACTGACAAATAATAAAGGAACAAAAACAATTATTGTAGTTAAAGTTGATGCAATCACAGCAGAACCAACTTCTGAAGGTGCATCAATTGCTGCTTGAACTGGTTTTTTACCCCAGGTTATATGTCTTAAAATATGGTCAACTATAACAATGGAATTGTCAACAACCATACCTATTGCTATAGATAAACTCATAAGTGAAACCATATTTATTGTGTAACCAAATAGGTATAAAAACAAAAATGCTAAAATTAACGAAATCGGTATTTGCAAAACAATAATAAACGCTGGGATAATATCTCCTAAGAAAAACAAAACTGTCAATACAACAAGTACCCCACCGATTAAGATTGAATCTCTTAAATTTTTTACAACTTTTAAAATATAATCAGAAGAATCCATTATTACATTGATTTTAAGTTGTGGAAAATTTTTTCTTAATTCATCTAACTTTTTGTTTACTGCAGAACATACAGCAACAGTATTTG
>Ga0078972_1005712_pt1 | contig 31083 bp, 24 predicted proteins | sample YelNatPaOPGAMG01_FD_67568 | JGI IMG/M metagenome (GOLD analysis project Ga0078972, IMG submission 67568) | Hot spring thermophilic microbial communities from Obsidian Pool, Yellowstone National Park, USA - OP-RAMG-01 (SPADES assembly) (version 2) | ecosystem: Environmental > Aquatic > Thermal...
AAGCGTGAATTGGCCTTTCAGGTTAACGCTCGCTATCACGACCACCCACGCGAATGAACTCCACATAAGCAGGCTAACCAACAACCCCGCAGTCAGCATTCTTACCATTCGGATTGACATCGTGCATGTCTTTTCTGCGGGCACACAAACCCGCCGTGTGTGATGCCTTCCCCGCTATCTAAAATGGGCTGAACCCATTCCGAAACCGCAATACAACCCGTACGCACTGATCATATCACAGCCGGCGGGCCGTGGCAAGCGGTTTTTTGACAATGTACGGGCAGGTTTTTGATCATTCGAGATGCCTCATTCGTTCACAAGAACGGGTAGAACATACCGTGAGCGCGTCCTTAACGGGGCCGGGGAATGGATGCTGGGCAGGGAATCGTTCGGCGGAACGTAGGGGAGCGAATCGTTACCCGTTGTGACAGGGAAATCGTGGAACTAGAATCTTCTTCCGGCGGCGGAAAGCGCCCCGGAATGCTTCGTCACGCTGCGGTATCTGCGATAGATGCTTGGTGGGCGCGGTCCAGATACGCCAGGGTGAAAGTTGCGCCGATCGCCGAACCGGCCAGGCAGAACAGGGACGGTGCCACGATCAGGACGACTTCTCCCCTTGCCAACGACGCCGATAGATCCGATGCAAGGACCATCAGAAAACCGCTCATAATCGCCCGGTTCCAGAGGGCATCCGTCGTATCGCTCCCGGTGGAAGCCGCGCCTAATGCGCAATACCGGATGGCATAGGCCGCCGAAATCCCAAGGTACGCCAAGCTCAGCAGCGCGCGATTGCGCAGGTCGTACGACTCGAACTGCATGGCAATCGAATAGCTAAGCGCGGCTACGATCACCAGGCACACGATCAAGTAGGGAAGATCGTGCCACGCAAACAACGATGGCTTCCGCATCGGTCTACCGCTCTCTGCACTCATCGTCGCTGAATGCCCAATATCGTGCCGTCGGAGGCGAGATGCACAACCATGGGCAAATCGGCCACGGTTGCGCCTATGATGGACTGGAACTCGGACAAGCGTATTGCGTACATCGGCGCCGAACAATTGAGCATGTTCTGCCGTTCGCCGAGTTCCGCAGGCGCATTGGGGGTGAAGATGTTCACAAATTCCTTATTGGATCGGGCCGCATCCACCCATCCGCGCACCTTTTCAGCGCTGCAATGACATGCATAAAAGATGAATGCGGCCGGGCGAGGGAACGTCATCGGATTCACCCGCCTGCCGCGCGCGTCATAGGCAACAAAGGAAGGCATCCGGCTTCCTACCTGCAAGCGCCGGCCCATGACGGATGCAACCACGCGCCTGGCGCTGAACACGTCGTCGTAGGAGTTGTCGGCGAACAAACCCACGAGGGCAATCAGTAACAGCGCCAGGCCGGTAAGTGAGCGATACACGAAGGGGTTCATGATCCTCTCCGCGAGGGAACAGCCGGCTTCAGTACCTGCCGCCACCGCAACAGGATGATCGCGCCCATCACACCACAAAGCAGAAGCACAAGGGACCAAAGCACCGCGCGCTTGATCCGTTCATGCTGTTCCCACTCCAATTCCCGCGCGCGGAGTGCCGCCTGCCGTTTTGCTTCCCGCTCTGTGATCGGGAGGAGTTCCTGTGGCGTTATTACGCCGGGTTTTTCATCAGCAAGATGATCCTGTTGCCCTACCGCTCATCGTGGATACGCCATCCCTGGGGAATAGCCGCCGTTAGCACGGAATAGTCCGGCGGCGTGAAATCTGCGCTCGTGAGTTCGTACTCCTCCTCGATGATGGGCTGGCCGTTCTTGCTCTGTGCACCGAACGCCTCGTAGCGCGCTCGGGAAGCGACCCATGGGCCACCGGTCGCCGGAATCGGCGATCCCAAGAGCATCCGTGAGATCAACTTCCCATTAGCTGCCATTCGCTCGATGCGCGTAGCCACGTAATCGTGCCCCGCATCAAGCATCGCCTTGATCCGAGTTCCGTCCGGTGCCACTCCCTCAAGCGACACACCGCCCGGTTGCCGTTGGACGCGTACATTCTCCAACGCCGACAAGCCACGCCCGAGGATAAAGCATGCACCCGGGTAGATGCCGATCATATGAGTTGCGAGCGTCCCGGTGGAACGTGCCGCCGCACCCCCTGGAAGAATGGTAACGCTCTTCGAAGGGCGGTCCAATAACAGTACATTCTTCCCGTCCCAAAGCTCCCTGATGTTTCGCGTCTCCCCCTTCCCAAACCAAAGGGTCGTGTCGAGCAGGTATCGTTTGTCCGGAGCGTAGATCAGCGTTTCCTTTGCGGTTAATACTCGCGTCTTTGCGTCGAAAGCCGCTTCCTGGCGGGCCTGCGCCAAGGTTGCCGCGATCTGTTCCTGGGAGGCTCCTCGCTTCTCCAAATCACGCCGAATGGCTGCGATCTGCTCTTCTACGGGTACTTGAGGCAACAGATTTCTGGTGACATGTTTGAACTCGACGCGCCCCTGGGCGAGCATTGCATCGGCTTTTTTCAGCCTGGCCATCACTGCCGCCGTGCCCTCATCGGCCAGACCGGGCGACGCAGGCACCGTTAACCAAATCCAGACGCAGGCTAGAGAGCTGGCGATTCCGAGGTACCGCATGGGCTTGCCTCCAGTCAAATACTGCGGCCGGGCGCGGCGCCCGGCCGCAAAGAGCGGTATTTCAACAACGACCCCAACGAATCGCCTGACTAGCGGTCCCCATAGCGGGCGAAGCCCATGTCTCACACTTCAGGGGCCGGGCAGGCCACCACCTCAGGCTGCGAGGTGGACACACTCAGTGCGTTGGCTGCTACTCCTGCGACCAGACCACCCAACAGGCACAGCAGCGCAACCACCGTAACAACCTTGGCCGTTCGTTTCATTTTGGTACCCTCCTTTGCTTGATTGGATTACCCATTCGCCCCCTTGCACTTCCAGTGTATCACTACGCTCGAGCCGTGTCAAGAGGTTTTTTCACAACGTCCGCACAGGTTTTTGACCATGCAACGTGCGCCATTCGTACGTAGGAAGGCCTGGCAGGTTCTCCAAGCATTCCCCCGTTCGCGCCCGGAAGGCGACTGCCGGGTCAGGCGCCACTCCAAAATATTGTGCCGCAGAATCCCGGCCGCATCACCCTGAATTATCGTCAGAGGGAACCAATCGTATTATGCCTTTCTTCGTGCGATGGGCATCGGCAATCCACTAAAGGTCAATGGTTTGGAATTGCGGTAGGTACTCGCGGTTCACCTCAAACATCTCCTTAACCATGGAGCGTATCTCCTCCAGCGAACATACGGCGGAAGTGAGCGGGTCATAGCAAATGGAATGGAAGACCTTGCGGGCATCGCCGGTGAGTGCGCCTTCCACTGCCATCTCTTCATTGTTGGCGCTGATATTTACGAGGGCCGCACATTGCGGAGGCAACTTGCCCACATGGATGGGATCCAGACCGCGCGGGCTGGCCAACACGGGCACCTCCACGCAACATCCTTCGGGTAGATTGTCTATCAGCCCGAAATTGCGTACGTTCCCGTTGAACTTGAAGAGCGTTCCGTCGCCGATTACCGCGTTCAGAATGTAGGCCGCATATTCATGCCCCCGCTCTAGGGAGATGGGCTCGTCCTTTTCCAACCACGCCTTGGTTTCTTCCTTCCAGGTCTTTTCCCGGTTCAGGTACTCCTTCAGGATATAGGCGTATTCGCCAGGGTTCCAGCCCGTGCCGTGGGTGCAGTACTTCTCAATGAGATCGGGCCGCTTGCGGAACCATGCGTTGTACTCCGAGTTGTGCCCGCTGGATTCCGTTACGTAGTAGCCCAGGTGCTTGAACATCTCATTGCGCACGATTTCCTGATTGTAGATTTCCGGCCGCTCCACCGCCTCACGGATGAGCGGATACGCATCCTTTCCGTTCCACTTGAATTCCAGATAGAACGCCTGGTGGTTGATGCCGGCACACTGATACGTAACCTCATTCATGGGGGCGCCGATCCAACTGGCCAGCATCTCTGCCGTCCCCTGCACGCTATGGCACAGGCCCGTCAGGCGGATCTTGGTTTCGCTCTGCATGGCACGGCAAAGCATCGCCATGGGGTTGGTGTAATTCAGCAAGATGGCGTCCGGGCACACCTCTTCCATATCCCGGCAGATACTCAGCATCACAGGGATGGTTCGCAGCGCCCTAAATACACCGGCCGGGCCCCGCGTGTCTCCCACGTTGATATCCACGCCATACTTCTTGGGAATTTCGATATCGTGGCGCCACACGCTCACCGGCGCTGCCAGGATCGTGCAGAGCACCCCATCCGCTCCGTCCAATGCCTCCCGCCGATCCAACGTGGAATGGACCGTGGCGGGGTACTTCCCCGCCTGTACAATGCGTCGAACGGCGGTATCGGCAAATTGCAGCCGATCCTGGTCAATATCCATCAGCCAAATGTCGGCGTCGGCCAACGCGGGAAACGTCAACAGATCCCGCACCAGCCCCCGTGTGAAACCGAGGCTCCCGGCCCCGATAAACGTAATCTTCTTACCCATGTTCCCACTCACTCCATTCCATCCGGCGGTTGATGGTTTTGCGCCCGCCGGCGTGATTGCAACACTATTCCGCACGCAGCAAGATGATCCCTCCGCGCCTCCCACCAAGCTCATCAGGTAGAATGGCGTCGTAGGGATTGTAAGCCCACCTTCGCATCCCTCAGTCTGGGTAAGGTAGTGAGAACGGAAGCATGAAATACCTTTTGATCGTGCCGGACGGCATGGCGGACGAGCCGCTTGCCGAATTGGACGGCGCCACTCCCCTGCAAGTGGCCGGCACTCCCAATATGGACGCCCTCGCATCAAGAGGTACGGTGGGCACCGTTAAGGTAACACCGCCGGATATGTACCCGGGTAGTGACGTAGCGAATATGGCATTGCTGGGCTACGATCCCCGCAGCTATTATTCTGGGCGCGGCCCCATCGAAGCCGCCGCCATGGGCATTTCCCTGGACACCCGCGACGTGGCTTTCCGCTGCTCCCTTGTGGCAACAGACGGCGAACGCCTGCTGGATTACAGTGCCGGGCATATCACTACGGAAGATGCTCGCCCCCTGGTGCTTCTTGCGGCCGAAAAGCTCGGCACCCGTAGCCTACACCTTTACCCCGGCGTGTCGTATCGGCACATCCTCATATGGAATGATGGCCCGGTAGATCTTCTCACCCATGCGCCCCACGAAAACATGGGCCGTGCACTTTCGGAGATCCTGCCCTCAGGTGATGGGGAAAGTTTGCTTCGCCGCTTCATCTGGGACTCTCTTGAATTGCTGGACAATCATCCCTTCAACCGCAGGCGCCGCGACGAAGGGCTGCCTCCTGCCAATATGTTGTGGCCCTGGGGGCAAGGGCGAGCAGTATCGCTCCCCTCCTTCTTCTCACTCCACGGAGTTACCGGCGCAGCGATTGCCGGAGTAGACGTCGTGCGAGGGCTTGGCCGCATCGTGGGACTGGAGGTCCCCATCGTTCCCGGTGCAACCGGGTATCTGGACACGGATTATGGGGCGAAAGCGCGGGCGGCTTTAGAGGCATTCACGCGTCATGCCTTCGTATGGGTGCACATCGAAGCCCCGGATGAAGCCGGCCACGCAGGCCGTTTGGATCAGAAGATCGAGGCCATCGAGAAGATAGACCGATTGGTGGTAGGCCCATTGGTGGATGGCCTGGCCAAGCTAGACCATTGCCGCATCCTCATCGTGCCGGACCACGCGACGCCTGTGTCCACGCGCAAGCACAAGGCAATGGCTGTACCCTTCTTGATGTTCGATTCACGCACGGAGCGCCACAATCTCATCCCGTTCGACGAACGGGCAGAGGCAGAGGCCACCGAGCATGAATCTGAAGGGTTCAAGTTGATCCGGCGTCTCTTTCGGGAATAGGTGCTCTCGGCACGGAGCGCAGCGGCATCTCATCGGCGAATTTGCGCTCCACTGCCTCCAGGAGGTAGACGTAATCCATGGGAGATGCCGGGGGCGTTTCCAAGTTGAGCTTGGGGATCAAAGGAGCTGCCAGCCTGGCCGCGAGCTCCTGTTGGATTTGCGGAGCAAGCTCGTGCCGCCTAAGCACGAACCGGCGGATCACGCGATACTCTTCCGGCGTAAGGAAATCCACATTTGAGAGTTGAGTGAGAAAGGATTGCGCGGGGGCGCTTGGAGGAAGCGCTGTAAGTGATGGGAGCCGGCCCTCCCTGCGTTCCTTGATCACCACAGTGCCTGCGGCATAATCTCCCAGCCGCTTGTAATTCCTGCTGAAGAATATGGATACCAGGCCGATGCCGTACACCGGCGGGAGAAAATCAATGATGCGCACCAAGTTCCTTATCACCGAGGCGAAGGGATCTATGGCGAAGCCACGATCTCGCACAACCCGCAGGCCCATCAGACGCTTCCCCGGTGTGGTGCCGGCCCATAGCAACTCGAAGGCAATGAAGTACCCAAACGTCAATGCAAACACCACAAAGCCTGCCACGGCTTCTACATAAAGGGGAGCGCCTCCGCTGAGCAGGCGATCGAAGAAGGCGCGGGCTCCCAACTCACCTGCAATGCCGATCAGGAGGATGGCAACAACTTGGATGGTGTGATCAATCAACACAGCCAAGAAGCGCGAGCCGATTCCGGCGAGTTCGTAGGTAACCTCGACCTGTTCCGGGGTAATAACTTGTAGTGTTCGCGGCATTCGTAATCTCCGGAGCGATCCATGGACGAGCGAAGCTTTGTAGATAGCCGAACCGAAGCGTGGGACCGTCTGGCGAAGCTGGTCCAAAAGGCCTCGGCCAGCGGTGGTCTCCGCACATTATCGCGTGAGGAGCTTCGGGAGCTGGGTCCGCTCTACCGCCGTGTGGCCTCGGATTTGGCGTTCGCCCGCGTGCAGGGTTTTTCGCAAGATGTGGTAGACCATCTCAATAATCTGACTGCTCGCGCCCATGCCATTCTCTACCATACGGACACCCGCACCTGGCCGGGCGTGCGGAACTTCCTCGCCTGCGAATTTCCTGCAACGTTTCGCCGCCGCCTTGGATTCTTCCTTGCATCCCTGGCGTGCCTGGCTCTCGGCGGCCTCATTGGATATGGGTTGGTACGCGCCCAACGCACCAATATTGACGTGTTTGTTCCACGCGAGAGTCCCTTCCGCAATTCCTTAAAACGGTGGGAAAGCGGGGATACTTCCGGCCGCATTCCTGATGCCGAAGCTGCAGCCATGGCCAGCTTCCTCATGCAGAACAACATCCGCGTTACCTTCCTAGCTTTTGCGGCCGGCATCTTAGGGGGCGTGTTCACAGCTCTGCTTATCTTTTATAACGGTGCAATGCTGGGAGCCTTTGCCGGCGACATGGTGTGGGTGCACCAACAGGCAAACTTCTGGTCTGGCATCGTGCCGCACGGCGTGGTGGAGTTATCCGCCACCTGCCTTGCCGGGGCCGCCGGGCTGAGCCTGGGATGGGCGCTTCTTGTTCCAGGTCCCCTTACGCGCCGGGACGCATTAGTGGTGGCGGCCCGCGATGCTGCGAAATTGGTGATGGGGTGCGTATTCCTGTTGGTGTTCGCCGGCATCGTGGAGGCCTATCTCTCCCATTCCGTGCTGCCCCGTGCCGTTAAAGTCGCATTCGGCATGGCAACCGGAGTGTCCCTGTATGCATACCTTTTCCTCGCCGGACGGCCGAAGCGCTCGTGCCCGCCCGAAGGGACACTGCCGACGCCCTAAAGCGTGGCCCGCGCCTTCACCTCAAGGTAGCGATTTACTAATTCCGCCGAGAGCTTCTCCGCAGGGCTATCCACCACGAGGACCCCGCGCTGCCGCAATTCCGCACCCGCCCGTTCCCGATCTTCTATCACCTGTATCGCCGCGGCCTGCCGGTAGACATCGCCTGGCGATGCGGGTTCTGATTCTGCAGCGCGCAGAACGTTCGTGTCCATAAGTGTGACGCAGGCCACAAGGTGCCTAGGCTGGAGTACAGAGAGTTGCCCTATCGTGAGGCGGGCAGAGTCCGGATCCCAAAGATCGGTGAAGCAAACGATCAGAGACCGTCGCCGCCAGCGCGCAGCCATGTACGCGAAGGCCGTCCGGTAATCGCTTTCCACGCGTCGAGAGCGGGCGTTGTAAAGAAGATCGAGGAGCGCGTAGACCTGGCCTCGGCCCCGCTGGGGAGGAACCCAAGCCTCCACCTTATCGGCGAACATCAACATCCCCACACGATCATCGGCCAGTGTAGCCACATATGCCAACAGAAGTGCGGCGTCAATGGCATAATCTAGCTTGGGCACTCCATCCACATCCCCCAACATCGTGCGGCCGACGTCCAAGGCAAGGATCACATTCTGGCTGCGTTCTGCCTCATACTGACGTGTAGTAAGGGTTGCGCGCCGTGCGGTGGCCTTCCAATCTATCCACCGAAAGTCGTCATCGGGCTGATAGTCCCGAAGGGACTCGAATTGCCTCCCGCCGCCCACTCTTTGGGCCGCGCGAATGCCGGCTTGTTGGAGCCTGCCACGGCGGGCCGCCAACGTAAAACGGGCAGCCTGTGTGATGAGCGGGTAAACACGCACCGTGACTGATGCGGGGATCCTGGCGTTGCGGGCCACCAATCCCATGCGCCCCAGAACCTGCACCCAGAGGTCGCCAAAGATTGCATCTCCGCGCGCCTTCGCCTGCACGGTGTAGGTTAGGGATTGCTCACCGTATGCCGGAAGAACGATCCGCCATTCCTTCGGACCATCCGCCAATCCAAGAGGAGGCTCATCACGTACCTTGATGCTCCAATGCCTATCGGTGGAGTTGCGCACCAATACGTGCACGTCCGCGGGCGCTCCCATCCGCATGCTGGGTTCTAGAACGCGTTGCATGTGCAAACGCTCCTGAGGCGGAAGGAGAAGGAGGTCCGCCAGCGCCGCTGCAAGCAACAGACCATCCCATATCGGAAGCAACCACACAATCCCGGGAGCAGAATGGGCGGCCAGCAAAGGAGCCGCCCCCAGTGCAAACAGAACCAGCCATCGCCGTGTGACTACCACCGTAGGGCTACTCCTGGGGACTTAACCGACGCCACAAAAGCGTACATGCCGCGCCGGTACTAACGCGCCTCCAGCCTGGCTGGGTGGCCGTGACGATCCATCCCCCGCTTGCGGATTTGATGCCGCATCCCGCACCGGATAGGGTTGCTCCCGCCCGCCCAATCCCTGGCCGCACTGCAAATTTGCCCCGCGGGAGATAAACTTGGCATCCACCTTCCGGAATGGCCGTGCGAAAGCTGGAGCATTGATCTGCAAACGCGGTAAAGGCGGCCAGAAAATCAACGGCACGGAGCCCTGAGGATCTTTGCGGCAGGAACTCCAAGAGATCCATCATCACCTCAGGCCCATACAGATCTTGCAGCCCAAGCATCATCCCGGTAAAGGCATCGAAGCCCACGCGGTCCGTGCGGGTAAGTACATCGGCGCCTGGCCCCTGCCGCCGGAACCGAACGAGCAGGGGATCCACCTGTTTCGCGCAGTAGTCTGCAAGGTCGGAACGTGACACGAAGGGCACATCGGCGGCTTGAACGTTTCCCCCATCTATGTCTTCCAGCAGCCATTTCAGAAAGAGACGTTCACCCAGTACACCATTGGGCCAGCTTTCCGGGTCCTGGTACCCGGAGGGAGCCGGAAGAAGATAGTGTCCGTACTCGTGGGCAAGCTCGCGGGCCCATTCGACCCCCGTGCGTTCCGTGGCTAGGTTGTATATGTAAAGGTTGGCAGCTACCTGCTCGCCGCCCGGAGGTCCATCCCGTGTAAGCCACACGTTTATGGGAGCTTCCCATAACCTGGAGCAGAGCCGCCCCCATCTGCGCTCGGCGCAGGCCCAAATAAGTGCAAGAAAGGTCGCCGAACGCTGCCCGAAGGGTAGGAATGCAGCATCCGGAACGTGCACTACGAAGCGCACCGCCTCGGCGCCGTCTTGAAGCGAACGCACCCTGCACAATGCGCCGAACAGCTTACCCGTGTGGCCCTCCTGAATGGGGCGTTCCGGCTGCTCTGCCGGGATCACCACCTCCATGGGAGGTGTCCCTTTGAGCACGATGCGGTCCGGACCGATCCCCCGAGCCACACAAACATGGGGGAGCACAACGGCAAAAGAGAAGCAGATGATGGCGCCAAGCGGCTTCACGCCCCCATTATATCCGCAATGGGCTTGTGGCTCAAGGTTGACACGGCTGGACGAACGCTGTAGAATATGCTCGCTAGACACTTCCTTAATTTACGAAAGGAGCATTGCCCATGTATCGGCTTGCGATTGCTGTAGGGTTTGTACTCGCCACGTGTCTGGCCGGTGCAGATCCTATCCTGGTGAAGGTTGGGCACATTTGCTGTGGTAAGTGCGAGGCGGCGGCATCCGCCGGGGCTAAATCGGCTTCCTGGGTAGACAACGTGTCCATTCAAGGGACCACGGTCACTGTTTCACCCAAGGCGGGCGAAAATGTAGAACTTGTAAGCCTAATTCAGGGCATGCGCAAGGCCGGCTTCCCACCGAGCGAGATCATGGTGAGTAGCCCCATTACCGTGGTTGTAGGACACATGTGCTGCGGTGGCTGCGCAGCGGATCTCAAGGGGAAGCTAAGCCAATCAAAAGTTCCAGGACTGGATACCGGTGCCATTGCAACAGACGTTGCCGCCCGAAGCATATCTCTCAAGCCGCTGGCCGGGCGAACGTTGAATGTAGTTGCCGTACTGCGGGACATCGAGGCGGCCGGATTTGGGCCTCAAACCTGCGTGATCACATCCGCCTCCGCCCAACTGCCATCCTCAGGCAAGCACCGCACCGCCAGGAAATAGTTCTACCGTACGCCGATCGAGAGCACACGACCTGGAGAGGGCCGCATGACACCGGTGATGGTGATGCGGCCCTCCCTGTTGCCTTAGGGATAGGTGACCGATGCCATCCCGGGATTCCACATGGAGGTGGGACCGCCTCCCGTGTATTCACCCAGCGCCAACACTTGGGCCAAGGTAGGACAGGACTTGTTGAATGTTACAAAAGCAGCCTGATCCGCCGAGGCCCACGTAGACGATGGCGTGAGGTTCTTAACGTGGGTGTCACAAAAGAGGAAGTCCGACTTGCGCCCGTGGTAATTCTGGGGCATGCCCTGGCAGAGCGGCGGTGTTGCACTGGCGACATTCCCGCTGAAGAAGGGCGATCCGTTTCGGTTCACATTGTGATAGGTAGGGTGCTGCGCACTCTCATAGAGCAAGATCACCTGGGAAGGCGGATTGCCCATGAGATCCGGGTTGATGCCATCTCCCCATGCCCGGCCGCACACCGCATCACGCGAGCCATATCGTGCCTCACCCGGGTGGCAACCGCGCAAATAGTCATTCATCACGTAGTTCTGGCCCGGCGAGTACGCATTCGTGGGACCGGGCAGGGCATTGGGGCACGAGTATACGTTGCTCAATCCGGCATTGCCCCGCTGCTTCACATAGGGCCAAATCCCCCCGATATCCTTTCCTAGGCCGGTGCCGGAACTCAGCAGCCACACAGATTGGATGACGTACGTGGAATCCCCCGGCCACACCTTCTGGAAGGTACCCCCGGGGTTCGGGAACAGGCCGTCGTAATCCGTGGCATACATGGCGAAGGCCGTGCCAAGCTGCTTCAGGTTCGATTCGCACATTGCCTGACGAGCCTTGTCGCGGGCTTGAGCGAATACCGGGAACAGGATCGCAGCTAAGATTGCGATAATCGCAATGACCACAAGCAGCTCGATGAGCGTAAAACCGTGTCGGGTGGAAGTGAGAAGTCCACGTTTCATTACATGATCCTCCTTTACAGGTCAGAAGGGCGCGTTGCCCCCACCGGAATAGATTGAACCCGCGGAATGCGATGTACGCGTTAAGAAATGGTGAAGTGGAAGTGAAGACACACCTGCAGGACCGGGCACCGCAACAGTGGTTGAGGAGAAGAACATGGGAACCTCCGTTGGTTCCAATGCTATGTGGATGTGTTAGTGTACAGTCTGGGCTAGGCGCCTGTCAAGCAGCCGCGTTGCCTCATGAGTAAATCTGACTATTGAGCATTCGTTGCCTCACGACGCAAAACCCGTAACAAAGCGATGGACTTCCGAATCGAGCAAATCCCCGGGAACCTTTTGGGCACCATCGGGTATAGTAAGATATAATGGATTGAGCTTGCGCTATGTCAGGAGTCCGCCGTGCTTACGCGTCGAGAGTTCTTAGCTTACGCTGCTGCAATCGAGCTTACAACACGGGGCACCGAGCCCCTCTTTGGGAGAATGCGTACCATGCCTGAGTTCACCGTTCCACCTTTGCCCTACCCATTCGATGCCCTGGAGCCTTATATTGACGCCAGGACGATGGAGATCCATCACGACAAACACCATGGAGCCTACGTAGCGAACCTGAACGCTGCTGTGAAGGACTACCCGGACCTTCAAGCGAAGAGCATCGAGGATATTCTGCGGAATATCAACCAGGTTCCCGAGGCCATTCGCACCGCCGTCCGAAACAATGGCGGCGGCCATGCGAACCACACTATGTTTTGGGAGATTATGAAGCCCGGCGGCGCCAAGTCTCCTAGCGGGGCCCTTGCCCAAGCGATCAACGCCACCTTTGGCAGCGTGGATAATCTAAAAGAGAAGATCAATGACGCCGGCCTTAAGCGCTTTGGGAGCGGCTGGGCCTGGCTGGTGAAAACGCCCAAAGGGCTGGAGGTTATCAGCACCGCCAACCAGGATTCCCCGTTAATGGATGGGCTCTTCCCGATCTTCGGCGTAGATGTTTGGGAGCACGCCTACTACCTCAAGTACCAAAACCGCAGGGGTGACTATCTACACGCCTGGTGGAATGTGCTGAACTGGGACGAGGTTGCCCGCCGCTTCGAGGCAGCCCGCTGACACATGCAACGTGCGACGGGGCGGGAACCAATTGGTTCCCGCCCCGTCATCGTATTCAAAAGGGGATCCGGGCGAACCCGCCGCGCCACCCCAAGGTATGCCACAATCGCCGCCTGCGATACACGCCGTCTCCCTCGCGCCCTACACCCACTCCGGGGGATGTATTGCCCTCCACAGTTTCCACTCCTTCCGCACCGGCCGCAATTACGATGCCTACATGACCGATGCGCCGTAGCGCGGCGAACCAAAAGAAGCACAAATCCCCTCTTTGCACCGGCTCCACTCCGGACTGCGCGAGGGCCACAGGGATCCAAAGCCCGTGCTCCTTGGCCCAGCGCACTGCAACCACAGTGGATCCTGTTCGCGGGAAGCCCATGGGCAAGGAGAAGTCGGCAGGGCGTCCGGCGGCGTCCCACAATCGGTAGTACACAAACGCCATGCACCAAGGCTCACCGGAGCCTTCTAATCCAACGGATGCCAGGTAAGCATCCACAAATACTCCGCCGTTGTGACCTACCTCACGAACGCCCACATTCTCTTCGGCACGCGATGCAGCATTACGCGCAATAGCACCTGGATTGGGAAGCATCCTACACTCTCCTTTCGGGGTACACACGGAAGCACACAGAAGCGCACGCGCCGCGGCACATGGCTTGGGCGCGTGCGGGGGACGAAATCAAGGGTATTAGGAGGATTTGGCTATAACACGCGGATATAACTGTTGCCTGCCACCCGGCGGGCAAGTCCGGCCAGCTCCAGCATCGTGAGGCTCACACTTACCTCGGGGCCGGGCAATTGCGCTTCCGCAGCCAACGCGTCAATCTGCTTCGGCGAGAGGGTGAGGCATTCCAGTATCTTCCGCTGGCCTGGGGTGAGATCGGGAGGGAGCGCCGGAGTAGATGGACCGGCGTCCGGAGGTTCCAGCGTAAGTACGCCTAGAGTGCTTAGGACATCTTTGGCGTTCTCGACGAGCGCGGCGCCGTCCTTGATGAGCCCGTTGGTTCCTTTGGACTTGGGCCGATCCACGTTACCCGGCACGGCCATCACGTCCCTGCCATGCTCCCCTGCAAGCGAAGCCGTTAGCAAGGCGCCGCTCTGTACACCTGCCTCCACTACCACAACGCCCATGGATAGGCCGCTGATAATGCGGTTGCGAACCGGGAAACGCCAGGCATCGGGTCCCGCTCCCAAAGGATACTCGCTTAGGATTGCACCGCGATCCTCTCGAACAATCTGATGGAATAAGGGCTGGTTCTCGCGCGGATATTCCACGTCTAACCCGCAGCCAAGCACCACGATCGTACGCCCTCCGGCGTCCAGAGCGGCGCGGTGAACAACCCCGTCTATGCCCAAAGCTCCTCCGCTCACGATTGTAAGACCTGCCCTGGCCAAATCGCGCGTTAGTTGGGCTGCCACACTGCGACCGTAGGGAGTAGCCATTCGGGAGCCCACGATGGCTATTGCGAATTGGTCCCGTTCCTTCAGTTCTCCTCGGGAGAGCAGCACGGATGGGGGATCTGGGATCTCTTTAAGGTTCTTCGGATAGTGCGGTGAGGTAATCGGTAGAGGTTGCACACCGGCTTTGCGAGCGTAGGCGATCTGCTGGTTCGTAGGAGCGAAGCTGGGGTCCTGAACGCGCGCCACAATCTTCTCGGGGACGCCGGGGACCTCGGCCAATTGCCGCATGGTCGCCCGAAACACGTGTTCCGGCTCTCCGAATTGCTGGAGCAAGGCACAGCCGGCTTTGGGCGGCAATTGTAGGTTTACAAACCGGAGCCACGCTTCCATGGAGCCGTCGCAAGGGTACGTCCGAACCGGGGCCGAAACGATCCCCAGGGGAACCGCTAAGCCAAAACTTAAGGACCGAAGGTTACAGAAGGCAGCGAACGAACGGATGGACTAGAAGCCGCCCTGCGGGCCTCGCCCACCACCACGGCCCCCGCCGTATCCGCCTCGTCCGCCGCCATACCCGCCTAGGCCACGCCCGGCGCCGGGATATCCGCCGCGGGGGTTCGTTTCGTTGGCAGGTCGCTTGACCACCTTAGCCAAAGAGTTGTCCACCGTAAAGGTCCACGATTTCCGGGTTACATTGCCATACCAATCGGCTGCCACAACCGTTACGGTGTGACGACCATCCGCCAGAGGATGCACGGTAGATGCGCTGGTCGGCTCCTCGGTGTCGTACGTAAGCGTAGACGTAAGCACATCGTACTTGTAACCCGGCTTATCCTCATTCTCCTGGCCCGAGGGCTTACGCGGCACGCCATTTCCGTCAAGCAACAGCTTTACCGTGTCGGGATTCACGCCGGAGCCATCGTCTTCGATCGTGGCTTCAAAGTGGACCGGCGGAGCGCCATTGATCACCACTCCCATCTCTGGCTCGATGGGCGTGATTTCGGGACCTGTAGTATCAACGGCGGTGGCCCGGAATGCCGAAAGCGAACCATCATCGGAGAGGATAAAGAGCGTCTTATCGGATACGACGGGCGCAGCAGCCACATTGGCATACATCGGCATGGTGGCGTTGGTATCCGAACCGCGCCGGTTGGGATTGGCGGCTGCCTCGGCTGCTGCAGCGGTATCTGAAGTGGATGGGTGCACCACATAGCTCCATTTGATGGCACCGGTATCCTTATCCAGCGCGTACACGCCACCGAGTGTCGTGGCCACAAACACCACGTTGCCCACCACGGTAGGCGGAGCAACGATGTCGAACGGAAGCTTCGCAGGCGTCTTCCACCTGTCCCTACCGAAGCGCAGGTCCAGTGCGCGCACGTTGTTGTCTATATCCGCAACATAAAGGCTGTCGTCGTCAACGGCCGGGTTGCACGAAACGTCCGTGCCTAGATTCCTCTGCCATCTCATGAGGCCGTTGCGGGCATACAGCGACGTAACATTCGAGCCATTGGCGATGAATAGGAAATCGCCGGATACGATGGGGGCCATATGCAACACGCTGCCCTGAAGGCGATAGCTCCAGCGCTCGCGCGCGGTTGCGGCGCCGATGGCGTGCAGCACTTGATCGAGGGACACCGCATACACCATCCCGTTTACCACGGCTGCCGCGCCCGAGATATCGTCCAGCACTTTGAAGCCGTTCTTCCACGCGGTAAGGGGATTGCCGGTTTTGGCGTCCAAAGCCCAGATGCGACCATCGCCGGACCCGAAGTACACCACTCCATCGGCCACTGTGGGGGACGCGCTGATGGTGCTGCGCGTGTCGAAGCGCCAGGCGTCCTTCCCGGTGTCAGCGCGGAGTGCATAGAGCTTGCCGTCGTCCGCACCGATGTAAATGAGCCCATCGGCATAGGCCGGGGAGGTATGGATCGTTGTGGAAAGGGGCTGGTCCACCGGGTATTTCCACTTGAGCGTGCCGCTGCTTACACTCACAGCGTAGACGCGGCTCCCCGAGGCAAAGTAGGCCGTATCACCTACAATAGCCGGCGACGATGGATTGTGCCCGAAGTATGTGGTGGTATACCTCCAATCCAGCGCCAGGGGGACCGAGATCGGCTCATTGAAGAAGCCGGTAAGGGCGGTGCTCCCACGGTACATCAAAGAATCGGCAGCAGCAAAGCCCTGCACGCCGAGTGCCATCCAAATGGCGGCTGCAACAGCAACGACCTTGGCCGACGGTACGTTCCTGGTGCCTTGGCTACGATTAAGAGCCATGGTCTGTAGTACCCCCTTACGTAGAGGAGAGCGGCTCGGTTACACGAAAAGCCACGGCCGAGCAATCTGGAAGGTAAGGCCTCCTTTGCAGAAGCGCTCAGCCCTATCGGTGCGCAGCCAACCTGAGCGTTCGTGCCGATCTGAAGATGGCGCGCAACCGTGCGTAGTATAGCGAAACCAACTTGCCATGTCAAGCGCGAGCGGGCATTTCTAGCTGTCCTTTGATTATTCCTCTCTTAGCAGACGGTCTACCTGCCGCTGGAGTTCGCCCTCTGTAGCAGCGCCGTATCCTGACTGCTGCCACCGGATCATCCCTTTCTTGTCCACGAGGAACATAAACGGGATGGACGGAAAGTTGTGTGCCTGTTCCGGTGATAGCAGCCCCACTGTATACGTCATCCCCATCTCACGCATGAAGGGAGGCACCTTATCCCACGAGTCATCCACGGAGGCACCGATTACCTCAAAACCCCGAGGGTGTTCCGCTTGATAAAGGCGCTCGATGGCCGGGATGGAGCTACGGCATGGCCCGCACCACGTGGCCCACACGTCCACCAGTACTACTTTTCCACGATAATCCTTAAGATGAACCTCCCCTCCCGGCCGGCGCACCACAATATCGGGTGCCGGCCCCTGAGGCCCCTCCGTCTGCGCTGGAATCGAACTATAATAGAACCATATTACCACCAGGGCGGTAAGGACACCCAAGATTACCTTACGGTAATAGATCCGCCGCCTTGCTCGTTCTTCCATTCGTCTCCTCGCTCGTTTGTAATGCTCCGCCACGGGTACTGCATACCCATTGTTGATACGGGTGCAACGGTCCACGCGTTCGCCGCGATTTACCTCCTCGTTAGCGGGTAGCCCACGGCGTGCTATAATAAACCAGCGAGGCCCGTTCAGCCATGTGCGTTGCGCGCCTCTGCAATCCCTCCTCTGGAGCCTGTCCTACCCATGCTTGCAAACGAATTGCGGCAAGCCTACATTAACTTTTTCGTAGACCGCGGGCACCTGCACCTTCCCAGCGCACCGCTCATCCCCATAGACGCCTTGGGAGTAGAGGACACGTCCACCCTTTTTACTAGTGCCGGAATGCAGCAATTCAAACCCTATTTTACCGGAGAAGCCGTTCCGCCCAAGCGGCGCATCGTCACCGTTCAAAAGTGCGTGCGCACGGGCGATATCGAGAGCGTTGGGGATTACTCGCACCTTACCTTCTTTGAGATGCTGGGGAATTTCAGCTTCGCGGACTATTTTAAGCGTGAAGTGATTCCGTGGACTTGGGAATTCCTTACCGAGTGCCTCAAGCTCGACCCCGACCGTCTCTGTGTGAGTGTATTCCATGAGGATGACGAGGCATACGAGATCTGGCGCGATGTAGTGGGCATTCCACCTGAGCGCATTCACCGCTTGGGTGAAGATAAGAACTACTGGCCTGCGAACGCCATCACCCAAGGACCAAATGGCCCGTGCGGCCCATGCACAGAAGTCTTCTATCGCGTGGCCCCGGCCGAAGAGATGACCACGAATGCAGGGCTCACACCAACCGAACGTTTCAGAATTGATGAAAGCGCAGGGCGGTGGCTGGAGATCTGGAACAACGTCTTCACGCAATTCGATCGCACGGAAGACGAGCAAGGCAAACCGGTTTTGGTGCCGCTGCCGGGGAGGAACAACGATACGGGCGCCGGCTTCGAACGCATCCTTGCGGTGGTGCAGAACAAGCCAAGCGTCTTCGACACGGATCTTATGCGCCCGCTTTTGGAACGCATCGAGAAGCTTGCAGGGCGCAAGTACCAAGGCACCATGTCTTCGGAGGACTTCGCCTTCAGGGTAGTGGCCGAACATACGCGCGCGGCCGTTTTTTGCATCGCCGACGGCATCCTTCCTTCCAACGAGGGCCGTGGATATGTACTCCGCCGCATCATGCGCCGCGCCATCCGTTTCGGAAAGACTACTCTTGGGTTGACCTCGCCCTTCCTAGCGGACCTGGCCGTTCCGGTGATGGACACCATGGGTTCAGCCTATCCCGAGATTGTTGAGCGCGCGGCCCACATCTTCGCTACGATGGATGCAGAGGAGGAGCGCTTCGGATGGACGTTGGAGAACGGAATGCGACGCCTGGAGGATCTGTTGGAGCAGGCCCAGGCATCCGGTGCAAACCTCCTCTCCGGTGAAGACGCCTTCGTGCTTTACGACACCTACGGCTTCCCCCTGGAGCTTACTCGGGAGATCGCGGCGGAACATTCCATAAAAGTGGACGAGGAAGGCTTCCAACGCTCTCTCCAGGAGCAACGCCGCCGTTCCCAAGAAGCCAGCGAGATGGGCAAGGACGTCTTCCGCCGCATGGAAGGCGCTCTTGCTGAGGTGCTGCGGCGTATACCCCCCACAGAGTTCCTAGGATACGAGAAAGACAATTTGGGACACCCGGCATCAACCTGGTATCCCGCCAATGTGCTCGCGATCATCCGCAATGGAGAGCTGGTAGACTCGGCCTCGGCAGGCGATACCGTGGATCTCGTGCTGGACCGTACCCCGTTCTATGCCGAGGCGGGAGGCCAGGTGGGAGACACGGGCATGATCGTTGATCAAGAGCCACCGCGCAAGCCTTCCGTTCAGGTGGAAGTTACGGATACGCAAAAGGCCGGAAGCATTTTCTTGCACAAATGTGTTGTCCGCGAAGGAACGGTCAAGGTACAGGACCACGTTTTTGCCCTTGTGCACGTTGACCGCCGGTTCAACATCATGCGCAACCATACGGCTACGCATTTGCTTCATGCAGCCCTCCGAGAGGGCTTGGGCGAGCATGTGCACCAAAAAGGATCCCTCGTTGCGCCGGATCGGCTGCGTTTCGATTTCACCCACACGCGCCCCTTATCTCGCGAAGAGCTTTTGTGGGTGGAACAGCGCGTCAATCAGCATATCCTAGAGGATCACCCGGTTGAAGTAGAGGATGATGTTCCTATCTCCGAAGCCCGCCGTCGTGGCGCCATGGCCCTCTTTGGAGAAAAGTACGGCAGCCACGTGCGCGTTGTGAAAGTGGCCGACATAAGCGTGGAACTCTGCGGCGGAACGCATCTCGACCGCACATCCCAAATCGGACTCTTCAAGATTGTATCGGAAACCAGTGTGGCCGCCGGCGTGCGACGCATCGAGGCCGTTACAGGCGAGGCCGCCTATCGCCACGTGCAGCAACAAGAAGATGCGCTCAATCAAGCGGCAGAACTTCTGAAGACCAAGCCTGCGGAGGTGCCCGCTGCCATTCGTAGGCTGCTGGAAACCCGCGCAGAGCTCGAGAAGCAAATCCGGCAGATGCGTGCTTCCTCGCTCCAAGAACCGGTGGAACTCGTTACCACCCGTGTGAACGGGATCGCCATCGTTACAGGGAAGATCCCAGAAACCACCGGGGATGCATTGGCCGCCCTCGCGGATCGCACCGCTGAAGAGCACAAGTCCGCAGTGGTGCTTCTAGCCGCTCCCTCCGAGGGAAAGGTGCTTTTCACCGCCAAAGTAACCCGAGACCTTGTGAACCAGGGTATTCATGCCGGAAACCTGGTGCGCCAAGTGGCGAAGATTGCCGGAGGCACCGGTGGCGGACGACCCGATTTCGCCCAGGCCGGAGCCAGGGATCTCTCAAAGCTCGATGAGGCCCTGGAGGCGGCTCCGCGTATCCTCCATGAGATGACGCATCGCTGACACACGCTCGGGACCATCATTGACAAATGGTAGCCTACCGGCTATGATGAATGCCGGTACGCCCCGCTGTTGAAGGAGACCTTCGTTGATCCAGGTGGATCTCTCGGCCGCTGAGGTTCCCGTAGAACCAGGCGGCACCGCTCAGCTCACGGTGACGATTACCAATCGTGCCGCTGAGGATGACCACATTTTCCTGGAAATCGAGGGCATAGACGTCGAGTGGTATGCAGTGCCCGTTCCCTCGTTCACCATCAAGGCGGGCCAGTCGCAACCGGCTCGGGTCCTGTTTAGGGTCGCCCGCAACAGCGCCAACATCGCGGGCACCTACCCGTTTCTGGTCCGCGCCCGCAGCATGGAGACGGGCGACGCCGGTGTTCAGCAAGCGGCGCTGATCGTTAAGCCGTTTAGCTCCCTCCAGATTGAGTTGGTACCCAAACGCGCCGTGTCTACGTTTTTCCGTCACGGCCAGCTCTTCGAGGTCATTGTAACCAACGGAGGCAATCGGGAGGAGACCCTAGATCTGTATGCGTCCGATCCAGAGGACGGGTGCGCCTACGAATTCGACACGGACCGCATCACTCTCGCTCCAGGCAAAGAGCATTCCATTACGCTTCTGGTTGAGCCGGTAACGCGTCCCATCGTGGGTTCTTCTCGCCTCTTCGGCTTCACCGTAACAGCCAGGAGCGTGGAGGACGCCTATGTAAGCTGCGTGGCCCACGGCCAACTTGAGCGTAGGGCCCTCCTCTCCCCGTTAACGGGAGCGGTGCTCATCCTCCTTCTTCTCGGCGCCGCCGGCTGGGCCATCTTCCACCCAAGGCCCGTGGTAATCCGAGCCTTCACGGCAACTCCCGCTCAAGTGAACCAAGGCGAAGAGGTTCGCCTCACCTGGGACACGGCAAACCTTACCGATGGATACATCAGCCCAGACAACCTTCCCCTTAAGGAGCCCGTCGGCTCGTACAAAGTCACTCCAGACAAAACCACCACCTACACGCTTGTAGCCCGTGGCGGTGGTCGCAGCGAAACGCGATCCGTCACCGTCATCGTCATTCCCAAACCACCGCCGGGCAAGCCTCGCATCGTACAATTCACGGCGAGTAGAACCCGCGTACATGCCGGCGACACCGTAACCCTCTCATGGAAAGTAGAGCGGGCGGACAAGGTGATGCTCAATCCGCTGAATTCCATGCCTCAGGATGCGGCCATGTACACCAGCCAGGAGGTAAAGCCGGACCAAACCACCACGTATATTCTGGCCGCACAGGGTCCCGGGGGCGCCGTTACACGCTCGCTTACGGTGGAAGTTGTGCCCCCGGATGTGTCTATTGCGGAGATCCGGTACTTCCGCGCCAAGCCCGACACGATCCTCGCCGGGGAGAAGGCCACCATCTCTTGGTCGGTGGCGAATGCCTCGTCCATCGAGATAGATAACGGGGTAGGGGGCGGTCAGCCGCCTAGAGGCAAGTTCGACGTGTGGCCCCAACAGACTACGGTCTATACCCTCCGCGCTATGGATGACAAAGGCAATCTTCGGACTGCGCAGGTAACGGTAACGGTGAAGCCTGCTCCACCTACCCAGCCTCAACCCACGGAAACGCCCGAGGGCGTACCGAATACGCCTTCGCCCCCCGGCGCTCCGCCGCCTCATCCATAGGATGGCTCTCGTGCATTAGCCCGGAATGCGCACTTCCTACTAGCTATCCTGAGATGCTGATGGATCGGGATCCCGGCTTTTGGCATCCACCTCGCGCGCGCCTTTCGTGCGCTGACCCCGCAGATGCGTCAGGAGTTCGCGGAAGCGAGCTTCTACACCGCGAGGTACAGGTTCATAATAGGGCCCGGAAGCGGCTCCACTAGGAAGGTATTCCTGAGGCACCCATCCTTCTGGTTCGTCATGGGGATAGCGGTACCCCACGCCATACCCGAACTGCGCTAGACCGGGGTGTGCTGCGTTGCGGAGATGCAGGGGCACCGCAGCAGCTCCCCGCTCGCGGATATCTCGCATGGCACGGGATAGGCCCACCATCGAGGCGTTACTTTTGGGCGCGCAAGCCAGATACGTAGTCACTTGGGCCAGAGTAAGCTGGGCTTCCGGCATCCCAACGAACATCACTGCGTCGGCTCCGGCTTGGGCAACCACCAAACCCATGGGGTCGGCGTTCCCAATATCCTCAGAAGCCAGGATCACTAGGCGACGGGCAATGAATTTTGGGTCTTCCCCCGCCAGAATCATCTTCGCCAGCCAATACAGTGCCGCATCTGGGTCTGAACCGCGCACGGACTTGATGAACGCCGAGATCGTGTCGTAGTGTTCGTCGCTTTCGCGGTCATACTGGAGGATGCGACGTTGGGCAGCTTCCTCCGCCACAGCAAGGGTTACCCGACCTGCGGAGGCTCCACTCCCTGGAGGCGCGACGGCATCCACCGCCGCTTCCAGCACATTGAGGGCTACCCGTGCATCGCCGCCGGCGATATCGGCGATATGGTGGAGCGCATCTTCCTCTACAATTGCATTCCGGTTCCCCAGCCCGCGCTCCGTGTCCGTCAACGCCCGGCGAAGCAACCCAAGGATCGCCTCGCGTGAAAGTGCCTCCAGTCGAAACACTCGGGATCTGGAAAGCAGCGGGCCGTTCACTTCAAAATAGGGGTTTTCGGTGGTAGCTCCGATGAGGATAATGGTCCCCTCCTCAACGTGGGGTAGGAGGGCATCTTGTTGCGCGCGGTTCCAGCGATGGATCTCGTCAATGAACAGAATGGTTCGCTGCCCAAGCTTCCGCCTGCGCTCCTGCGCCCGTCGAATTACCTGGCGCACGTCCGCCACGCCGGAGGTAACCGCGCTATAGGGCTCGAACGCTGCCCGGGTGCGGTGGGCGATGATAGAGGCGAGCGTAGACTTACCGCAACCAGGCGGTCCCCACAAGATGAGCGAGGTGAGCCGGTCCTCCTCAATGGCACGGCGCAAAAGGGTTCCCTCGCCCACTACCGCCTCTTGCCCCACGAACTCGTCCAGCGTGCGGGGGCGCATGCGAGCAGCCAAAGGCGCCGTGGCATCTACCGCACCCACGGGGGCGGCCAAATCGCCCTCTGCAAAGAGTCCGCTGTCGCCTGCCTCGCCACGCTCCCGGGGACTTGCCATGCTCTCTTCCCGCCTGCCGGTGTTCGGTTGCAAGCCACGGCACCGGCGTACTCCGCAGGCAATTATAGCGGAGCATGCCATCGGTATGCAATGGGAGGCGGCGCTAGAAGCTATGCGTCTTGATGAACTCGATCAACTCATCCAGATTGGCCTCTGCCATGCCTACGGCGGTGTCCGCACAGCCATAGTACAGGCGCACCTTGCGCTCTTGCGGGTACTCGATAAGGGAGCTGGGGAACACTACATTGGGAACGTCTCCCACACGCTCATAGGGCATGGTGGGCGCAAGCAAGTAGTCCCGCGTTCGGTACATCACCTTCCAGGGCTTCTCCAAATCCAGAAGGGCCCCTCCGGCATAGTAGAGGTACCCATTGCACGAGGTCCATACGCCATGGTAGATGAGCAGCCAGCCCTCCTCCGTTTCGATGGGCGCAGGTCCGGGCCCCACCTTGGTGGATTGCCAACCCGGCGCGGGACCGAATACGTGGCGATGGCGCCCCCAGAACGTGAGGTCGGGGCTCTCAGAATAGAAGATATCACCAAAAGGCGTATGACCGCGGTCACTTGGCCGATGAAGCATGGCGAAGCGCCCATTGATGCGTCTAGGGAAAAGAACCGCATTGCGATTGGGCGGCTGAAAGGGATTCTCCATCTGCACAAAGGTCTTGAAGTCCTGGGTGCGGGCGAGGCCGATCTGGGGCCCCTGGGCGATGGAATTGCACCAGGTTAGGTAGTACGTCCCTTCCACCAACATAAGGCGTGGGTCATAGCTGTGGTCACTTACAAAGACTTCCTCATCCGGGCTCTCCATCTGTAGCACATCTGGGTTAATGTGCCAATGGATGCCGTCATCACTGAAACCCGTGTGCAGCCGGAAGCTAAAGTCAATCTCATCCACCCGAAACACGCCGGCGTATCCGTCGCCGTACCGCACAATGGCGCTGTTGTGAATGGAATTGGCTCTGGGAACTGCCGCCGCAGTCACCACCGGGTTGTGTTCATAGCGTTTGAAAACCGTTTCGTTGGCCAACGGAGAACTGCCTCCCTCTCGATCAGCGATACTGCCCAGCGAACCTGGGCGTCGTATCAAGATTAGCCGGCGGCGTCCATAATCCTGCACTCTGCGGGGATCTGCGCACCAGGTAGGAAGGATGCACCCGGCGGAACGGGGAATAGCATCTAAGCAATCACGCAACAGGAGGTACCCTGCCATGCCACAGCAACCGGTATCAACAGCCACGCAGCCTTCACAGGATCCTTCCGTACCTTCTACCCGGCGCGAGTTCCTTAAAGCGGCAGCCATCGGCGCCGCTACCGTAGCCGGCGCAGTGAGTCCCACACACGCCTCTGTAAAGCACAGCGCAGCCGTCGCCTCAACCCAGGCGAATAGCCGCATCGGTCTCGGAATTGTAGGAGTAGGCGGTCGAGGAACTGCCCTGTTTTTTGATCTGCTTAACCGATCACGAACTGCCCAGGATGTGGAGATTGTTGCTGTGTGCGACGTTTGGGACCGGCGCACACAAGACCGCGTTCGCGATACCGGCGGCCGAGCGCGAGGCACACGCGATTATCGCGAACTGCTACACATGCCTGGGGTGGACGCCGTAGTGATTGCTACCCCAGATCATTGGCACAGCCGCATCACCATAGACGCCATGCGAGCCGGAAAGGACGTCTATTGCGAGAAACCCCTGACCCTCTATTGGAAACAGGCCAAAGAGGTTGCCAAAGTGAGTGCCGAAACAGGTCGCGTACTCCAATGTGGCGCAGGCTCCGGATCAGACGGCAATTGGTGGACGGCCGGTGATATCGTGAAACAAGGAGGGATTGGTCCGGTTATTTGGGCCCAGGGGGGAGCGTTTCGCAACGATCCCGGCGGCGATTGGAACTGGCCCATTCAGCCGTGCCGGCCTGGCAAGGATCTGGATTGGGATATGTGGCTCGGATGGAGGTTCGGCCTCGCCCCCAAGCGCCCATACGACCCCGAACGGTACAGCCGATTCCGCAAGTTCTGGGATTACAGTGGAGGGCTGGCAACAGATCTCCTGTATCACGTATACGCGCACCTTGCAATCGCCCTCAACCACCAGTTCCCCTACCGGGTGGCCGCTACCGGGGGACAGCCCATTCACAATCTCAAGAACGATCACCGCGAAGTACCTACACTCTTCACCATGCTGGCCGATTACCCCAACCAAAGCACCCTCTTTATGATTGGCACTCAAGAATGCGATGATGCCATCCCGGACATGATACGCGGGCAAAAGGCCGTGCTTACACCAGGAGGCCCCGGACTTATCGTGCGGCCCCAGAACGCCTTCCGCAAGGAAATGCTGGATATGGCCCACACGCTGGAGTGCTACCGTGGTGCAGAGCTTGTTACCCATAAGGATGGAGATACCACCGTCTTGGACGAGATCCGGGTTCCACCCCGCTACAATTACGACCACATGGGGAACTGGTTGGAGTGCATCCGCACCCGGCGCCAACCCACCCTCAACGCGGAACGGGCCTACCACGTAATGATCCCAATCGCCCTATCCGTAATGGCCTTTCGGGCAGGCAGAGATATCTACTTCGACCCCGAAAAGGAGGAAGTAGTAGAGAGGAACCCGCTCCCTGCATCCGTATAGACCTCGGGAATGAGCGCCTTAGCATTCCCTGCGACCACCCGTTGATAGGAACATGAACCGATGAACCAACGCAGAACGCTTCTTACGGTAGCAGCTCTGCTCACCATGGCTTTTCCGGCAGCCGCCCAACAGCTTCCGGCCTCCATCACGCAAGACTTGGCCCCCGGTGCCAAGGTGCCTTCCGGAACATACACCTTGGCAAAGGAATGGAGCGCGGTAAATGGCGCCGGTGTGAACCACGGTACAGGGCATATCGTGCCCGATGAAGAAGCGCTTGGTAGGCATGCCATCCAGGCCACGGTAGGTCGGGATATCCCGTCTAGAACACTCTTATATGGCCCCTACACGGAGTTGCCCCCAGGCGATTACGTGGCCTTCTACCGGATGAAGCTCCTAGACGACGCCGGTGAGGAGCATGTGGCCACCATAGATGCCTGCACGAACTTCGGCCAAAATATCCTCCGGAGCCGCGACCTCACAGGAACGCAACTCGCCCTCAACAGGTACGTGCAAGTTCCTCTCGCGTTCCACTATCCAGGCGGTAAGCTCGAGCTCCGTGTCGCCTGGTCTGGCTACGCCGGACTTCAGGTGGATCGAGTAACGCTCTACCGCGTGCAGGGCGCCGTGATCTCCAACGAAACAGAACGGGTCCCGCAGCCCGTTCCGTCGGGAACGCCCAACAACCTGCACTATCGCCCCCAGCCGAGACGTTCCGGCGATCTATTCCCAAGGTCTGCTCCCCCGGCCGAGGAATTAACTGTAATAGACTTTCGCAAACTCGCGCCGGATTGGCAGCTCTGTACGGCCACCCTCCAGGGTATTGTCAATCGCAAACGCCCCCGCATTTACTGCATCGCCACAGATCCGGATGAGCAGTGGCTCAAATGGATGCTCACCCAGCACTACATCCGCCGCACCCGCACCGTTGCCACCCCCGAAGCACTACTGAAGCGCTATCGCGGCGAAATTCGCGGCGCCATCATCACGGACCCTGCTTTGCCCATGAGCAAGAACGTAGCCACCATGCTCGCCTCCGTGGAAGACGCAGTGGTGGTGTCCCCGCGCATGATACGCCAAGTAGACCTTCCCGTTGTGCAAGATCTTCGGGGACGATGGCATACGAACGTGGAAGCGATCCGCTGGGCCTTCGACAATCTTTGGCCTAAATTGAACCATTCCGTCATCGCGTGCCTTTGGCCCAATGAGCCCATGCTACGCGACTACCTGGTGGAGAACCGCATTTTCATCTTCTGGCTCTCGGGGCCGATTGACGGAGCCAAGCCCTATGCTAACGCCCAAGCGGAACTCAACCTAATGGAGGAACTCCTGGCAAAGATGCCTCCGAACATCCCGGTCATGGGATATCCGTGGGCGGGCAAAGACGTTGGCATCGGCGAAGGCCCGGGCGTCACTCTCTTCGCCGAGTTCGCCAAGTTCTTGGTAGGGTCGGTAAATTGCTCCAACCTGAGTGTGCACTCGGGCGTTCGCGTCACCCTACGCCAAAAGCCTGCCCCACCCGCACCACGGCTGGATCCGCACAAGGTATACGTGTCCTGGGTGATATCCGACGGGGACAATCTGCCGGTCCTCACTGCAGGGAATTTCCCCCAGCTTTGGCGTGACAAGGTGCGCGGAACGTTCCCCATCGGATGGACAGCCTCGCCCTCAGCCTCCATGCTCATCCCGGACATCGTGGCCTATTATTACGCAACCTCCACGCCGCGAGATTACTGGATGGCTGCGGTCTCCGGCGTCGGATATACATATCCGGATAGCTACGGCAAACGCTTCCTCCCTGAGGATCGCATTAAAGCGTACCAGGGCTTCCTTGACCTCACGGGCACCTACATGCAAAGAATGAATGAGGCCGAGATCTGGCCCATGGGAGTGTCCCGGGACGATCTTCTGGCCGGGTACGCCCAGCGTATCCCGTTCCTCAAAGCGATTTTCCCGGATTACGGCCGTCGTGTCGCCACCTATGATGAGGCCACGTATCCGCTCACATCAAGGAATGTGCCCGTCTTCCATGCAGTAACGAACTGGCAAGAGAACATTCCCAGGGAACGGCAGATTGCGGAGTTAGTGAGCCAAATCCGCAACATTACACCTCCCACCCGGCCGGCATTCCTGCACTTGTTCGCGCTGAACTGGTTCACGGACCTGCCGCTCCTGCGCCAGGTGCTAAAGGAACTCGGCCCCGACTACGTCTGTGTTCGCCCAGACCATCTCGCTATTCTGTACAAAGAGGAGCTAGCACGCGTGAAGGTGCTGGAGCGCGTTCCCCAGAACATCACCACCCTCGAAGGCACACCGGTGTCCTTCCCAATGGTGCTGAAGGATGTTACGGCCAAACCGATCCGAGTGCTTGTGCGTGTGGTTTCTGGCCTCAAGAACGCGCGCCCGTCTCAATTCCACTCGATCCTCACGTCGGGATCCTCCGCCAACTTCACGATTACGGGAATTCCCGCTGCTAGTCACGCCACGCTCTCTATCACCACGCCGGCCGGCCACAGGACGTCCTCTATCCGCCTCACCGTAATTCCATCCGGTGAGGTGATGGGCCCGCTGCCCAAGGACGCCGAGCTTCAATGGGTAGCTACATTCACCGCTACAGACCTAGCCCATCGCTCGGGCATGGAGTTGGCGGATCGCTCAGCTCGATCGCATAGGGTCTGGTTCGCTCAGCCCGGCAAGACGGAGGCAGGATACATTGTCTTTGGCCCCTACACACCCGAACCCGCCGGCCGATATGTTGCTCTATTCCGCATCAAGGGCAGTTGGCAAGGTACCGGCGATGTGGCGCGGATTGACGCATGCACAAACGAGGGCAACCGTACTCTGGCCGAGCGAACGCTCACCACTGCCGACACATCTGCCGGAACGTTCTTCTACTATCCCATTGAGTTCGAACACCCCGGTGGGCCGCTGGAGACACGCGTTTTTTGGACGGGGACCTCTCCGGTGGAGGTAGACACGATTGACCTGTTCCGTGTGGTGCCTCGGCCACCCTCCCAGACGCCTTGAACCATGGCCCGTCGAGGTGAGCTTAAGGCCAAACCGGCACCCCGTGCCAACATGCGTTCTGCACGGGAATCAAAGATACGAGCGGCCGCACCGATCATCATTGTGCTCGTGGCGATGGGTGCGGCTCTCCCTACCGTATGGTTTCCGTTCGTTGATTGGGACGACGGCCCCAACGTCCTTCAAAATCCGTGGCTCAATCCTCCCACCCTGCAAGGACTGATCGCCTCCTGGAAAGCCCCCTATTACGGCATCTATGCTCCGGTTACACGCACGGTATGGTTCCTGCTCGCTCGGGCATCTGGCACCACTCCAGACCCGCATATCTTTCACACCGCCAACGTAATCGTTCACGTGCTCAACGTGCTGCTGGTGTACACCCTGCTCTTACGCCTGGTTCAGCACGTAGGGGCTGCCTCCTTGGGTGCCCTGCTCTTCGCCCTGCATCCGTTGCAGGCGGAACCCGTGTCCTGGGTTACGGGGATGAAGGACCTGTTGGGGGCGTTCCTGAGCCTATGCGCCATCCTGGCCTACGTGCGCTACGCTCAATCGCACGCGCATGACGGTAAACGCTATCTTTGGTACACAACGGCCTCGGCAGCCTACCTTCTTGCGTTGCTGGCCAAGCCCGCGGGTGTGTGCGTGCCCCTTATGGCGTGGATCCTAGATGTGGGAATGATCCGCCGATCGGTGAGGCAGGCCACCCTCGCCTTAGTGCCATGGCTCTTGCCGATTGCGCCCATTGCGTGGGTCACTGCTGCAGCAGAGAAGGCGAACTCCCTGGTGCCCTACACGCGCTGGAGCGTTCGCCCCCTTGTTGCCGCGGACGCACTTGGCTTCTATCTCGTTAAATTAGTGTGGCCGGCTAGCTTGTGCATGGATTACGGGCGCACACCCCATGTGGTACTGCAAAGTCCGTGGCGTTTCGCCGCCTTGTCGGCACCGGCACTTCTGGCAGGAGCGGCTTGGCTTCTCCGTCGCCGAGCTGTTGCACTCACAGTAGCCATCGGTCTTTTCGCCGGTGCTCTGCTTCCCGTTCTGGGGCTGGTTCCCTTCGCGTACCAATCCTATTCCACTACTGCAGACCGCTACGTGTACCTGGCGATGTTGGCGCCGGCTTTGGCAGGTGCCTGGTTTGTAGCAACCTATAGACGCGCCTGGATTGTGGCGATCGCGTGTGGGACCCTTTTACTGAGCGCCATCCTCTTTGCGGCGCAAGAACAAACCTGGCGCAGCTCCCAAGCCCTTTTTGAACATGCGCTCCGGATAAATCCCAGAAGCTCCATCGCCAACAACAACGTGGGCGTGATGGAGCTTACAGAGGGCCGTTACGATGCCGCCCTCAAGCATTTTCGCCAAGCGCTCCAGACCGCACCACAATATCCCGAGGCACATTACAATCTCGGCCTGCTGTACGCAAGGATCGGCCGAACGGCCGCCGCCCAAGAGGAATTCCGTGCGGTGATTCGATGGAAACCAGATTATGCGATGGCATACAATGATTTGGGCGTACTCCTTCTGCAACAAGGGCGCCTGGATGAGGCCCGATCCTGCTTCCAAAAGGCCCTCCAGTTGCAGCCCAACGCCGGCCTTTTCCAGAACAACCTCTCCATCGTGTTGCAGCGTTTGGCAGTCAAGAGGACGCGCGCGAGGGCTCCTTCCACACCGGGGCATCCGTGACTATGGCGCTCCCCCGAACAGCTCCATAAGAGAACGAGCGAAGATCTCGTGACCGCGATCGTCGGGGTGGTTGATACAGTTCGCCAAAAGCGTGATGTAGGGTATGCCTTCCTTTAGCAGGTGGCCCCACCGTAGGGAGGCATCTGCTAGGGCAATGTGATGGCGCTGGGCGAAGGCTCTGAGCCCGGCCACGTAGGGTCTCGGGTCCGCCTCCACGCGGAGGGAGGATGCTCCCATCCAATCGGGTCGCACAAAGTGCGGCGTTAGGATGATCCACTCGGCGCCGATCTCCTGAAACCGCTTAAGGAAATAGGAGTACCGTTCCTCCACCTGCTGCGGCGTGAGGTA
>Ga0078972_1005713_pt1 | contig 31080 bp, 39 predicted proteins | sample YelNatPaOPGAMG01_FD_67568 | JGI IMG/M metagenome (GOLD analysis project Ga0078972, IMG submission 67568) | Hot spring thermophilic microbial communities from Obsidian Pool, Yellowstone National Park, USA - OP-RAMG-01 (SPADES assembly) (version 2) | ecosystem: Environmental > Aquatic > Thermal...
GGCCCCCGGCGCGATGGCGCCCGGGAGGAGGGGAGCGCGACAGACCGGGAGGGGGGATGGGGAGGGATGCGGACATGGCCGCTAGACGTGCGAGGAGCCATGCTGGCGCGTCTTAGGGAGGGGGGGACGTAGGAGAACCTGTCCCGGCATGGGTAGGCCGCGTAGCGCGGCCCAAAACGCCTAGGGCGAAAGGGAGTGGGGGGAATGGCCAGATCGGGGCCATCGGAACCGGCGCGGCGCCAGCGGCTCCAGCCGGATTGGGAGCAGTGGGTCGCGGCGCAGGCCCCGCCGGGCGCGCCGCTGCGGTTGCCGGTGCCGCCCAGCAAGAATCGGACCCACCAGTTGGTGCAAGTGCCGACCCATCGCGGGACGGGGGCGGTGGGGTACTGGTTGCGCCGCCCCGTGTACCGGCACTGGCTGGAGGCCGCCAAGGCATTGGCCGCGTTTTGGGCCCGGGCCCAGGACTGGGCCGTGCGAGACCAGCCGTGGTGGGTGCGCGTGGATATCTGGTGGCCGGACCAGGCCCATCGCGATCCGGCCAATGTGCTGGACGCCTTGATGGACGCCTTGCAGGGGCCGATTGTGACCGACGATTGGTGGCTGCGGCCCGCGATTCAAACCGTGAACCGGGACCGGGCCTGGCCCCGGGTGGAGTGTCGCTTTTACCCAGAGCCGCCGGCGTGGCCGCCGGCGAAGCCATATACCGAGGGGGGTATCACGCATGGCTGAAATGGAGCCCTTGCAGGTGTGGGAAGCGGAAATTGAATTCCTCGAACCGGTCTTAGGCACCAGCCCCAGCGACCGGAGCACGTGGGAGACCTTTATTCGGCCGTTGGCGCGGCAGCAGTACAAGCAGGCCGAGGAAGCCCAGGTGCGCCAGGAGTACCTGGATTTGGCGACGCTGCGGGAATTGGCCAAGGCCACGGAGGTGCGGGACGCGGACGCCGACGAGGCGGACGCGCCGCCGCCGGAGCGGCCCCTGACCGTGTTTTTCCGGGACCACGGGGGGCTCTTTCTGTGGGACTACCAGATCTTGGGGCACCTCAAGGAAATGGCCAATATGCTCAAGACCGAACTGGGCATCAAAAATGCTCGGGCAAAGCTGGAGCAATCGGTCTGGGTCCGGCCCCGCCGGTGCCATTTTACGGGGACCGTCGAGCGGGCGGTGGTGCAGCGGCCGCTGCGGGCGCAGACGATGCAAGGCCCGCGGGTCACCATTGCCACCAGCGAGGCGGTGCTGCCGGGGGCGCATCTGGTGTTTCGGGTGGCGGTGCTGCCGCATAGCGAAATCAAGCCGGGGGTCGTGCAAAAGCTGCTGACGTTCGGGGAATGGCGCGGGATGGGCCAGTGGCGCACGGGCGGCTGGGGGCGTTACCGGCTGGTGCGCTGGGAGGCGGGGGGCTCCGCCTAGCCGCCCCGCCGGAAGGGAAGGGAATTGGAAGGCGACGGTTCCGGGTGGGGATGGCAAGGGTGAGGGATGCCCGGCCCCGGCAAGGCAGGGGAGGGCATGGGGCGGTTGGCCAAGGCAACGCCGAGCGTGGTAGTGGCAGAGCAGGGAAGGGCGACGGCCACCGGGCCGGCGAAGGGGTGGGAAGCGGCGGCAACGGAGAGCCGTGGATTGGCACGGCCTTGCCTCGGGACGGAACGGGGGAGCGAAGGGCTGGCCGGCCCGGTGTGGGCAGGGGGACGCATGGCCCTGGCTCGGTGGAGAGCAGGCCGGCTGGCGGTCGGCATGGGGGCGTTGGGGCATCGAAGGGCTATGGCGTGGGGATGGAACGGCTTGGCAATCGTTTGGAACGGCAAGGCCACGTCCTGGGTCGCTTGGGCGTGGGGCGGGATCGGCGCGGGCTGCCCGGGAGCGGGATGGTGCGGTCAGGGGTTGGCCGGCTATGGGGAAGCGCGGGCGAGGGGGTGCAAGGGGAGGCGACGCATCGCGCAGGCAAGGCTGTGGCTTGCTGAGATCGCGAGGGGAAGGCAGGGGAACGCGCTGGCTGTGCAAGGCAATGGGCCGGGCCGGCCACGGAACGAGTCGGCTCACGAAAGGCAGCGGGAACGGGTCGGCAATGGGGTGGTTAGCAACGGCGCAGGACCATGGGCAGGGGGTAGGCGATGGACCGGAAGCGGCGAGGCAAAGGCCAGCGGCGAATGACAGAGGGACGGGCAGGATTGGCGAGGCCTTGGGCAGGCGGGCGAGGCTAGGGATCGGCGACGGATCGGCGAGGAAGCCGTCCGGGAAGCAGGGCTGGCCCTAGGCCGGGCGAGATGGCGAAGGGCAAGGCGGAGCCGAGCAAGGCAGGGGCGTGGCGACGAGGTGGAGGCGGAACGGTAAGCCGGGGGCGGATGGCAACGGATCCGGGTTGGATAGCGCAGGGGTAGCAAGGCGCGGAACAGGTCCGGTTGGGCAAGGCGAAGGCCCGGCCTGGAGCGGTCAAGCAGTGTCCAGGGTTGGGGCGACGCTGCGGCAGCGCCGAAGAGCGGAGGCTGTTATATGCCCGGGATCGGCGATGATCGGGGAAGCGAAGGCTACGGTATGGGCAGGAGGGGGGATGGACTGGGACGCTGGGGTAATGGGCTGCGGCGAACAGGATCGGCGACGCTTCGGAGGGCGATGCGACGGTCCAGGTGCGCAGGGGATAGTAGGGTCTGGCCCAGGCGAGGCACCGCGTAGGAAGTCGGGCGGATAAGCTGGGCGAGGGGACGCTGGTCCAAGCGCAGGCTACGGAGTGGTCAGGATCGGCACCGCGTCGGAAGGCTCGGCAACGGCAAAGGCGCGCAGTGGCGTAGGGAAGCCGGGCAACGGCAGGGCACGGATCAGCGTGGGCATGGCACGGCAGCGCGAGGGAACGCCGGCGGCGACGCATGGGATAGGGGAGCAACGGATTCGCTTCGCACCGGAAGGGCAAAGCAGGGACCAGCAATGGGGCCGCGCGAGCCCTGGGGAGCGAGGGAAGGGCGCGGAAGGGCCTTGCGAGGGGCGGCCAGGGGATTGGGTTGGCGCCGCTGGCGGGCGCACAGGATCGGCATCGCTGTGGGGCGTACAGGTTGGGCACGGTGTCGGGCCCGCGTGCGGGGCGCCCACCCCGGGCGACGGGCCTCCGCCGGCGCCAGCGGGAGGGAGGGAACGCGCATGGTGGTATGGTTTCGTCCCCGTCCGGGCCCGCAGCATCCGCGGGCGGGCAAATGGATTGGCGTGTCGAAGGATGGGCGCATGACGCTGGCGCAGGAGGTGTGGGAAGCCTTGGGATCGCCGGCGGTCGTGCAGGTGGGCGTAGACGGGCCGTGCGTGGTGGTGGCAGCGGCCCGCCCGGGGCAAACCGGGGCCTTTGTGGTGGGAGCGTCCCGGCGTCCCCGCCTGGTGCGTATCGGGCGCCCCCTGGTGGATTGGCTGCACCGGCAAGGGCAGCCGCCGCCTTGTACGTTGTACGTGGTGCGCTTGGATCGCGCAACCTTGACCTGTCTCGCCACCTGGCGCCCGGCGGGGCGGGAGCGGGGCCCTGAGACGATGCCCGACCAGGCGCCCGCCCTCCGGGGATAGCGGAAGGGGGGGAGTCGATGGAGTCCTTGTTGCAGGCCCGGTGGTGGGTGGGGGATGCGTGGGCGATTGTGCCCACCTTGCCCCCATCCAGCGTGGATTGCGTGGTGACCAGTCCGCCGTATTGGGGTCAGCGGGATTACGGCGTGCCGGGGCAGTTTGGGGTCGAACCGGATCCCGACGCCTACGTGGCGCGGCTGGTTGCCCTCTTTGAGGGCTTACGGACGGTGCTCAAGCCGACCGGCACGATCTGGTTGAATCTGGGCGACAGCTATGCGAAGACGCGATCCACCAACGGGGGCTTTGGTCCGCGCAGTACGTTGCAGGGCGCCACGGGCCCGCATATTCGCTACCGAGCGAGCAATCGGGGCGGGACGGCGTATCGCCTCAACCCCGGTACGCCGCGCAAGAGCCTGTTGGGAATGCCGTGGCGCGTGGCGCTGGCCCTGATCCAGGCCGGCTGGATTCTGCGGTCGGACATCATTTGGGTGAAGCCGAACGCGATGCCCGAGAGTGTGCGGGACCGCCCCACGGAGAGCCATGAATATCTCTTTTTCTTCACGGGCGGGCAGCGGTATTGGTTTTGCGCGGCGGCGCTGGCCGAACCGGCGCAATGGGCGAACCAGCCGCAGCGCAATGGGCGATCCGTCTGGACGATTCCGACGCAACCCAGTCGGTGGCCGCATCTGGCGCCGATGCCGGATGCCTTGGTGCGGCGATGCATTGCGGCCGGGTGCCCGCCCGGCGGCGTCGTGCTCGACCCGTTTGCCGGCGTCGGCACGGTGCTGCGCGTGGCCAACCAGCTCGGTCGCCATGGCTGGGGCATTGAATTGCACCCCGACTATGTGCGTTGGGGCATCCAAGCCAATCCGCAATTGGCCTGGGCGTTCCCGGGAAAGGAGGCCGCCGATGGCCGCGCCGATTTGTGAGCAGTGTCGATGGTGGAGCGCGCTGGAACGCCCGAACACCGGGGTGCCGGTGTTGTCGCGGGATCCGCAGCCGCACTTGGGGCGGTGCCGCCGCTATCCCCCCGCGACGGTGGTGCCGGTAGCCACCCCGCAAGGGCCGCAGCCGATCTGGGTGTGGCCCGTGACCATGGCGGAGGACGGGTGCGGCGAGTGGCAAGGGCGGCGCGAGGCCGCCGCCCCAGGGACGAAACGCTTCCCGCCCGTCCAGTAGACTACTCCTAACAGGAGGGATTGCCCATGCCGGGGATGGCCATCATCGGGGAAAATGCCTATGGCGCGTTGAATCCGGCCCCGCCTTCGGATTTGGGGGCGATCTACGACGCCTTGGGGGGCCAGGCCGATGGATCCACGGACCAGATGCCGGCCCGGACCTGGATCAATGGGGCGGGCGAGGCCCTGGTGCCGGCGTTTCAGCCCTGGACGCCTGCGCTCGTCGCGGGGGCCATCCAGGCGGGGCAAATCTGGGTGGATTACTGTGGCTGGCCGATGTATCAGCAGGTCACGGCGGCCGGCGCGATTACCCCGCTGGGCCCCAGCGGATGGCAAACGTTTGTCGAGGCCTTGGGGTATCCGTGGCTCAGCTATGTCCAGTTCAGCACGGGCTTCCAGGTGCCGGGGACCAGCAGCTTTGCCTACCCGTTTGTCCGGGGGTATCAAGTCCGGGGATCCCAAAACGGGGTGTACTTGCCGCAAGGATCGATCACGTTTCCGAGCGGGCTGTTGGGGATTGGGGGCGGGAGTGCCCCCTTACAGGTGTCGGGGTATGCCGTGATGATGGGCCTACACCCCCCAGGGGGCGGCTATTACTTTTACGGCGTCTACACCAATGCCGAGCAACAAGCCGCAGGGGGCCAGGTGCCGGGCTATGGCCAAGTGCCGCCCGATCTGTATGCGGCCTTTATTTTGGCCGTGGTGAATGGCCAATCGAGTTTTGCGTCGGGCCACGGGTCGGGCATCATCACCCATCTGGCGTACCAGATTCCGCAGACCACCTCCAGTGGGGGCAGTCCGCCGGTCAACCCCTATCCCACCGGCACGGGCAATGGGACCGGCGGGAGTCCCACCGTGGGCGTGCCCAGCACCAGTGGGACGGGGGCGCCCTCCGTCGAGGTGTGGGTGGGAATCGGGTCGGCGGCGGCGGGGCTGGGCCTGCTCGGCTGGTGGTGGTGGGAGCGGCGGCGGCAGGGATAAGGGAGGGCGTCCGGTGGCGGGCACCGTGGTCATCGATTCCAGCTACTATGCGGCAGCGGTGGCGCTGATCCAGGCCATGGGGGGGCCGGTCACGCCCGGGATGGTGCAAGCGTTGGCCGCGTGGAGCTTTTGTGAGATGCCCCATACGTCGGCCGGGGCTTGGGTGTACAACAACCCCTGGGCCACCACGTTGACGGGATCTGCCTATCCGAGTCTGGGCCCTATCAATGACAAGGGTGTGCAGCACTATACCAGTCCAGCGGTCGGGATCGCGGCGACGGTGGCCACCTTGCGGAATGGGTTGTACCCCCATATCGTGCAGGCTATTGCGTCGGGGGATCCGGGCCCGCTCTTGGGCGGGAGTGCCGTGCCGGATTTGGAGACGTGGGCGGGGTCGAGCTATGATGCGCGGTGCGTGCCGGAATTCTACAACGAATTGGCGCCGCCCCCGTCTATCTATTTCACCGCGCCGGCTCCGGCACCCGGAGGCGCTGGCGTGACCACCCCTACGGCGATAGTGGCGTTGGGCCCACTTCAGGTGCCCGTATGGGTGGTGAGTTTGGGGATTTCGCTCGCGGCCGTGGGGGCCGTGGCGGGCCTCGTCCTGGTGGTGCCGGACTGGCGCCAAGCCGCCGAAGCCGAGGAACGCCGCTTGGCCGCGAACGTGGCGCGGTGGCGGCGGGGTGCGCTATCCTGACCCCAGAAGGGAGGCGGATGCGATGGCAACCCAGTCTGGGGTCTCGTTGGAAGGGGCTTCGGCGCTATCGCAAGCAGTGACCCATTTGAATCTCAGTGCGGCGTTGCATTCGCGGGCGGTGTGGACCGCGATTGCGACCGCCATCGTGGCGGTGGCGGTGGCGATGGGCGTGCCGCTCACCGTGAGCCAGCAACATGTGCTGATCGCGGCCATCGTGACCATGGCCCTGACGATTTACGGCAGCTTGCGGGTGGCGGCGACGCACGCGAAGGCGGCGGGCGACGCGGTGAACGCGGCGGCGAACAGCCAGGCCACGGTGGCGGCGATGCATTCGCTGGCGGATCGGTTGCCGCGGGCCGAGGGGAACAGCCCGCCCGAGGGGCCGGTGCCGCATGACCAGTAGCGAATGGGCCGCCTTGGGCGGCGCGTCGGCCCTGCTGGTGGCCGGCGGCTATTTGGTGTTGAAGCAGTTCGGGGGGTTGTCGGGCCTGACCGGCAACTTTCCGACCACCGTGGCCGGGTTCAAGGGGAACGTAGCCTTGATGGAGGCCTATCTGAAACGCTATCCCCCCACCCCGAATGTCTATACCCCCCAAAACCAGATCGCGTACCACCTGCTCGGGGACATTTCCGGCATCGTCCCGGTGACGGTCAACGGGGTCACGATGACCCAGCATGTCCAGTACGGTTATCCGGTGGCGGGGTGGGTGAATCAGGGCAATAACCAGGTGGTGTCGTGGCAACTGCAGCCCGTTCCATCGGGGGCGGCCGTGTACTACTACACGTTGGGCGCGAGTCCGGATCGCCAAGGCTATGTGCTGGTGGGGCAATTCGTGCTCCAGAACGGGCAAATGACCCTGTGGCAAGTGATTCCAGCGCCCAGTACGGCGAATAACCCGCCCAGCGTGTTGCAGATTGCCAACCAATGGGCCAACCGTCCAGCGTGGTTTACGACCAACGCGGCGTAAGGGGGCCAATCGATGAAAGACTGGGTGGCGGCGGCCCTGGTCGGGGGCACGGCGGCGGCCGTGGGCGGTGGGGTCTACTGGTGGATCGAACGGCACAAGGGGGCCGGCGCGGGCACGGCGTCGGGGGCGACCCCAACGACCACCTCGGGGGGCACCGGGACCAGCTCGGGATCCGCGACCGCTTCGGTGCCGGCCACGGGGTCCGGCAGCCTGACCTATACCGGCGGCGGCGCCGCGTCCGGGGCGAGTAGTGCCCTCTATCCGGTCGCGTTTTTGGTGGCCGACGAGGCGGATCTGTCCCTGGCGATTCAGTCCGGCATCCCGGCGGCGGCCTTGTATTACATCGGGTCGGATCCCTTTTTGTCCCAGGCGGGGCAGGGGAAGGGGTATAGTGCGCCGAGCCAATTGCCGCTGTACACCGGGGCGTCCGACCAGCCGGCGCAGGTCGTGCTGATTGGGCTCGCAGCCTATGCCTTGAGCCTCATGCCGCCGACCAGCCCCTATGCCCAATTGGTGCGGCAACGGGCTATCGCGACGTTGCAGGGGATTAACCGCGTGGGCACCCAGGCGGCGATTCAGGCGTGGGTGGCGGCCCATGCGGCGCTGTTGCAACCGGGGGGATAAGACATGGCCAGTGTCGCGCAGCCGGTGCCGGACGGGTCGCGGTGGGCCGATTTTTCGGCCAGTGGGCGCCCCGCCGGGTGGTATACGGCGTTGGCGGAGGCCGGCTACACCGGGGTGATTCTGGACCTGGCGACGCCCGGCATCGCGGCGGATTTTCCGCTGGCCCGGGCAGCCGGACTCTGGGTGCAGGCCTTTCAAGGCTATTGGACCCCGGCCTGGGCGTCGTCGGCCGATGCGACGACCCGGGCGCAGGAGGCCCTCGACGTGGCACAGCACTGCGGCTACCCGCCGGGGGCGGTGGTCTGGTGTGATTTTGAGGCGTTTGCCGGGTCGGCCAGCGCGGCCATCGAGTGGCTGAATCGCTGGAGCGTGGCCGTCATGCAGGCGGGCTATCGGCCCGGCGTGTATTTGGGCGTCCCGCAGCCGTTGTCGTCGGAGCAAGCGTATGCCGATCTGATTCTGCGGCACTACTGGCGGGCCAGCAGTGCCAGCGCCATTGCGGTGGCCGTGCGGGGCTACCAGCAACTCCAATTTGAGGCCAACGTGGCGGTGGCCGGCTATGTCGTGGATGGGGATGTCGCCATGCCCGACCATCTCGGGGGGCGGGTCTGGGGCTGGCCCCCGGACGCGGGAACGTCGTTGGCGGCGGAGGTCGCAGCGGTCGCCCAGCGCGTGCAGGCTATCCAGGCGGCATTACGGCAGGCCGGGTCGGCGTAATGCGGTTGGTGCTCGCATCCAAGTGCGTGGTGGAAGAGCCCGGCGCCTTGCGGCCCTATTGCTTGCGGTTGGCGACGTTTCGCCGCAAGGGGCGATTGGGGCCGGGCGAACGGCGCTGGGTGCGGATGGCCCGGCAAACGTCCGATGCGTTGGCGATTCCCCGGGAATTGTACCGGCGCCTGGTGCGGGAAACGCAGGCGCCGGTGTTGGACCGGCGGCTGCTGTTGCCGCCGGTCGATTTTCGCTGGCGCGGCGTCTTGCGCCCCTACCAGGAGCCCGCCGCGCAAACCCTGGCCAAGCTCGGCGGGGGCGTGTTGGTGGCCGCGCCCGGCTCGGGGAAGACGCATATGGGGCTCTGGCTGGTGGCGCAATGGCACCAGCCGGCCTTGTGGATCGTCCATACGCTGGACTTGCAGCGGCAAGCCTGGGAACGGGCCCGCGCCCTGTTTGACGTGCCGCGTGGGGGGCTGGGCTTTATCGGAAACGGCCAGGCGTCGGTCGGCACGCATCTCACGGTGGCCATGGTGCAAACCCTCGTCGATCAGCCCGACTGGGTCCGCTATTTGCGCGCCCGCGTGGGGACGGTGGTGGTGGATGAATGCCACCATGTGCCCGCGCAGACGTTTTTGCGGGTCGTCAATGCGTTTCCGGCCCGCTATCGGCTCGGGTTATCGGCGACGCCCAATCGGTCGGACGGCCTGGGGCCCCTAATGGTGGCGGTCCTGGGCCCCCGCGTGGCCGTGCCCAAGGCGGCGCTGCTCCGGGCCGGGGCCATTCTGCTGCCCACCGTGTATTGGGTGGAGAGTCAGTGGATGCCGGCCGGCACGAAGCTTTGGTCGGCAATGGAGCGGGAGCGGGCGACGGATCCCTATCGGAATGCGCTGGTCACGGATATTTGCCGGCGGGCCTTTCAACGACGCCGGCGCATTTTGGTGCTGGTGGAACAGCAGGTGCATGTGAAGGAATTGGTGCGCCGACTCACGGCGGCCAAGCTGCCGGTCGTCGGGGTGAACGGCGCGGTGCCCACGTCGGTGCGGGAGCGGACCTGGCGTCAGGTGGAGCGGGGGGAGGTCATCGGCGTGGCCACCAAGCTGGCCAACGAGGGGTTGGATCTGGCCCGGTTGGATTGCTTGGTGCTGGCGGCGGCCGGGCGGTCGGCGGTGCGGCTCGAACAGCAGGTGGGGCGGGCCATGCGGACGGCCTGGCGCAAAGCCGATGCGGAGGTGTGGGACGTGGCCGACGTGCGGGCCGGGGCCTATCGGAAGCACGCGGCCGCCCGGCTCGCTTGGTATCACGATCAAGGGTTCCCCGTTCGGCGGTGGCGTCTGACGCGGGGTGGCTATACTGAAAGCGATATCCACCCCAGGGAGGACCGGCATGGCCAATCGGCGGGCGGCGGATAAGGTGCTGTGTACCCTGTGGCTCTCGCTGGCCGAGCGGGATCGGCTGCGGCGGCTCTGCCAGCAGGACGGCATTTCGATCACGGAGTGGGTCCGGCGCCGGCTGGCCCAGGCGGAGGGGGAACGGCTCAGCCGCGCCGAGCAGCAGGTGCGAATGGTCATCCCGCAAGCCGTCGCCGAACGGGCGCTTTGGGCGTGCGATGTGCAAGCGATGGCCTGCCAGGCTAGAAGCGACCAGGTGCCGTTGCCGCAGGGCTGGCCGGAGCGTCGGCGCTGGCGTCAGGAGGCGGGGGCGTTTTTTGATGCGGCCCAATGGTTCCGGGTCGTGTTGGACCGCTATGCGCGGTTCGCGGCAAGCCATGCTGATCCCATACCGCCAGCGCCGCCGGCCCCCACGGCTGCTGCGCCACCCACGCCCGCAGGGGCCAAATTTCCTCGGGATACTGCCGGAGAAACTGGCGCAAGCCGCGCCAATCCAGCGCCGCCCATTGCCCCGCCGGGCCAACGGCGGCCCACTGCGCGCGCCACCACCCCGCCGCGAGGGCCGCAGCCCGGCGATAGCGCAGCGAGCCCGGCGAGACCGGGCGGGCGGCGGTGACCCGCGCATCTTGGCGCGCGGTGACCGCCCAGCGAATCGCGTCCCGGCACCAGGCCCCGAGCGTGCGGCCCTCCAACCGGGCATAGCGTTCGGCGGTGGCAATGAGGTCTTCATCGCCTGGGAGAAAAATGACCGAAACCCGCTTGATGCCTTCCAGCGGCATGGGATCCCTCCTGTCGGCCGCGCCCGGTGGCCCCGCCCCCGCAGTCGGCTCGGTATGCTATCCCTAGCATACTGGGCGCGGGTGAAACCGGGGTGAAACCGCCGGTGAAACCTCACCCCAAGGAGGGACCGCGATGCCAAAAACCCCAGCCGATCTGCCGCCTGACCGGCCCTTGCCGGTCGATACGCCCCCGAGCGCCAGCGCGGAAATCCTGGACTCGGCGCTGGCGACCGACGCGGAGGATTTGCCGGCCGCCCCTGTGGATCCGGAAACCCTGGACGACGAGCCCCCCGGCTTGCGCGGCGGGCGCACCCGCAGCCCCATCCGGGGGCGCATGACCTTTTTGGAATTGCAATTGGACGTGCCGCTGCTGGTCGGGCTCGAAGCGTGGCTGGCCGCCCGGACCCCGGAGTGGAAGGAGGCCTTTGCCCGGGAGCAGGGGGTGCGGCTGGACACGTTGGAGAAGGGGGAGCAGTTGCGGTACTTTTTGCTGGATGTCGTCGGGCGCGACATGGAAGCCGACGAGGATCGCCCCCCGGATGCCCAGGAATACGCCATCGGGGCCGTGCTCACCCGGACCTTCCGCAGCTACCGGGACGAGGGCGTGCAGGTGCAGGTGGAAGCCGCTCGCCGGGCGGAACGGGAACGGTGGACCCATCTCTTGGCCGACCGGCTGCGGGAACGGTATCCCAGCCTGTCGGCCGAGGAGTTGGCCTTGCTGTTGGGAGAGGAGGGGTAGCGGATGGCCACGCCCGCAGCGGGATGGCTCCGGCGCTTTGCCCGCAAGGCCGTCCCCACGGTGGATCCCTTGGCGCAGGAATTGCGGCAGACCGTACAGGAGGCGCGGCATGCGGCCATCTTGCGGCAGTTGCAGGGCCCGCCGGCCGATGCCGCCACCGATCAGGCCGCCCGATCCTTGTTGGAACCCGTGTTTAAGACCGCCGGCGAACACATTGCGTCGGCCTTGCAAAAGGGCGAAGACCCCGCCCACGCGACGGCGGAGGCCGTGAAAACCGTGGCCAACGCGGTCGCGGCCCGCGAACTCCTGGAGGGCATTCGGCAGCGGGACCGGACGGGCCCGACGACCGCCGACCCGGCGGCGGCGGTGGTGGAAACCGCGAAGGAAGCAAGCGCCCTGCACCGCGAGGCGGCCGAGACCTTTCGCGATTTGGCCGAAATGGAACGGGAGCGGCGCCAGGAAGCCGAGCAAACCCTGGGGCAGGCCGCGCAAGCCGCCAAGGCGGAAGAGGCCGACCGCTGGCAATGGATGCTGAGTTTGATGGAAAAAAACCATCTCACGATGTTGGAACTGGTGCGCGAATCCAAGCAAACCGCCTTGGACCTGCAACAGCGGCAGGCCGAGGCCGAGAAAGCCGCGCAACGGGCCGAGTTCGAGGCCCGCATGGCCCGCCTGGAAGAGGCGGTGCGGATGCGGGAGGAGATGCAAACCCTGCTGCGCGAGATGCGGGACCAGGTGCATGAAAAGGATCTCGCGGCCCTGCAAAAGGAATACGCGGCCCGGGAACGGGAGTGGCAGGCGCAGTTGCAGGTCGAACTGGCCAAGCATGGCATCACCGACCCGGAACTGCGCTGGAAGCTGGCGCAGGTCGAACAAGTCGAAATCGACAACGAAAAGCGGCGCAAGGAACTGGATTTGGAGATCGAACAGAAGGCCGAAGAGGCGAAGGCCAAGGCCGAGTTTTGGACCAAGCTGGGGGAACAGGCCCAGGCGGTGGGCAAGCGGCTGGCCGATAACAGCGCCCTGCTGGGGCAATGGCTCGGGGCTCCGCGCCCGAATCCTCGCATCCCCCGCAACCGCGACATCGAGGAGGCCGAGCAGGAGGGCTAAGCCATGGATGTGATCCGGCCGTTTAAAATCATGTTGCTGCGGCAGGCGGCCGCCGCCTTGGAATGGTGGATTCAAACCCATGGCGTCCCGGCTGACCGGATGGTGGCCTTGATGGCGGCCGACCCGCCGCTGCTCTGGCAGGCGATTCAGGAAATCCCGGCCGACGATGCCCAGTGGCAGCGCGTCCAACAGGATCCCAAGGTGCATTGGATCCTGCGGGCGCTGACCCACGACGATTACGACGTGATCCTCGACGAACTGGCGCGGGATGGCGGGCCCTGTGTGGATCACGCGGTGGCCTTGGCGCAGCCGGCCGTGCGCCCCCGGTTTAATGCCCAATGCGATGCCTTCCGCGATTGGCTGCTCCATCCCGCGAGCCATCCGCTGCCCCCGCCGCATCCCGTATCCTCGCCTTAGCGGGGGAGGGGGGAGGCGATCAGATGGCCGTGACCATTGCCAGCAGCAGCGAAGACGGGCCGATTCTGGCGGTGGCCGGCGTCGGGGCCACGCCGACCATTAACACCGCGCTCGCCGCCGCCGAGGCCGGGCAACCGGAAGGGGCGCAACTGACGCTGACCATCGACGGGCTCGGCGCCTGGGCGGGGCTGGCCGCGAGCCGGATCAATGCCCAATACGCGGCCGGGGCGATTACCGATCCGGCCTCCGGGGAAGCCATTCAGGCGTGGCCGGGCGCCACCACCCTGGCCAGCGTGGGCGCCAATGATGCCTTGGTGTTGCAATGGGTGAAAGGCCAACCGTGGGCCTTCATTTTGGTCGGCCTTCTGATTGCGGCCATCGTGGCCTTCGCCTTTTACGAGGCGATGGCCAACGCCCCCTGGAAGATGACGGCGCAAACGACTGCGACGGGGCAGGGCGCCGGCGTCCCGCTGGCGGGGGCACCCATGTTCGGGGGGCAGCCGTTTCGCGTCTTTTGGCTGCCGTGGTATTGGGCGGCGGTGGGCGTTGGCGTCCTGGCCGCCGGGCCCTGGGTGATTGAGCGGGTGGCCCGGGGGACGGAATCGGTGGAAGAAGAACGGCAGGCCCTACGGACCTGGGAAGCGGGGGACTAAGATGGCCAACACGACCACCGCAGCAGCCGCCAAATCGGCGGCGCCGCCCGCCCCCAAACGGCCGCCGGCGCCGCGCTGTCCCACGGGGTATGTCGCCCGGTGGGACAACCGGACGGGGCTGTGGGATTGCGCGCCCACGTCGGCCACCCTCCGGCAGGCGCAGCAACGCGCCGCCGCGGCGGCCCAGCGGCAACAGCAAGCCCGGGAGCGGGCGATCCACGGCAAAGAGGCGGGCACCCCGGCCGTCTTGCGGAGCCATGTGGCCGTCGCGGCGGGCGCCGAGGTACGCATCATCGATGCCCTCATCGCGATTGGGGTGTCGGCGCTGACCGTCTTGTGGACGGCCACGCGCACCCCGACCGGATCGATTCTGTGGGCCGTGTTTTGGACCGCGCTGGGCGGCCTGATGGCGGTCGAGGGCCGGGGCGAGTTGCGCTATGCCGGATTTGGCGTGTCCAGCGCCAACGCGGCCTATGCCAGCCTGCGGCTGACCGGCATCGCCAAGGCCAACGGCTAGGCGCTGCCCGAAGGATCCACGCCCGTGGCGCGACATGCCACACTACGGGCAAAGCCAGAAAGGAGGCCGATTCGGGTGGCCATGCGATATTTAGGGCGAGGCCTCGTCGCCTTGCTGACGGGGGCCATCGCGCAAGGGGTCATGGATCGGGCGGTCGGCAATTACAAGAAGGCGAATAGTTCGGCGACCGCCGCGCAATTGGATGCGGAAACGCAAAAGTGGGCGGCGGTGACGGCCGGGGGCGCGGTGGTCCTGGGGGCCATCGGCAAAGCGGTGCAGTATCAGACCCGGCGCCATGGCGCGGGAGTGCTCGACCTGTCCAGCGACGGATTGATTGATGCCGGGGCCACCATTTTAGGCATGTCCGGGGCCGCGTATCTGGATGCGAACGTGCTGAAAGTCGGGGATCCGCTGCCCAGCGGCGACGTGGCCCCGCTGCCGCCTCCCGTCGTGCCGGCGCCGGTGCCCAATTACGCGCCGCCGCTGCCCTTGCCTCAGCGTTTGGCCCCGTCCACCAACACGGCCTGGACCAACGCGGTCTAGAGTAGGAGGCAAACCCAATGGCGTTGACCAATATCCGCTATGTGCAAAACCAGCCCGATATCGTGCTGGCGGTGACGGCCTGCCCGCCGACCCCAGGGGCCGGGGTAACCGGGCAAATCAGCGGCACCACGCCGTTGTCCGGGTCGGTGTCGTCCGGGAGCACGGCCAACAATACGGCCTTCGCGGCCCAGGTGATCACGGCGCCCAACGAGTCCACGCAGCCGGCCAGCGGCTATGCCTGGGGGATCTACAACCTCGTCACGCTCTACCCGGTGGACTTCGTGAACGGGAGCCTGGTGTTTCCCGACGTGGAATTGCGGGTCAACATTGGCGACAAGCAGCCGAACGACCTGATTCTGCGGGCGGGCTACGCGGACCAGATGTTTCCCGACCCCCGGCATTTGCGGGGCGGTCGGCGGGAGCAGGTGAACCTCGGCACCAGCTTGCGGCGCCTGTGGGCCGACAAGGGCATCGCCGGGATGGCCGTGCAAAACGTGCCTCTCATGCTGGCGGGCAACATCTGGGTGCCGACGCAGAAGGGCATCAGTTTCCGGGTCGCGTCCCAAACCGGGTGGGGGCAAGGCAGCACGCCCATTAACCCGCTGTACATCCTGATCTGGATGGACATTTTTACGGACGAGGAATTGGCGACCCTGTATCCGTGGCTGCAACAGCAACAGTCGTATGGGGTGTCGTTCGGGCCGGGCGGGGCGGTGGCCGGATCCTTCGTGTGGCCGACCCTGGGCGGCACGCCAACGGCCGACGTGGGCAAGTTTCCCGGCGGGGTGGACCAAAGCGACGTGACCTTCGAGTTGAAGGCCGCGACCAATTTCCAACAAATCCAGCCCAACACCACCTACATTTACTCGAACGAGAGCGGCATCGTGGGGGCGAACCAGAACAACCTGGGCAACACCATCTACGACTTGGGCCACGCGGACAAGGGCACACGCCGGGCGTTTATCCCGACGTATTTCGGCCTGCGGTTCGCGCCCGACCTCTTCGCATCCGGGCAGCCCAATCCGCAAATCTATGTGAGTTACACGTTGGACAACGAGACGGTGCCGAACCCCAAAGAGCACGGCTTGCTGATTCCGGCGAGCACCAACTACCTGCAATGGGGCGCGGAGGCGCCGGTCCTGAACGACAGCGCCGAATTCTTTCCGATGGTGGCCCAAGCGAACTTCGTGAAGGTGCTGGAAGTGGGCCAAAACCTGGCGCCCCAAGTGTACTCGATTGCGGCGGCGGCCTATGCGGCGGGCTCGGTCGAACTGATGCAAGGCGGCTATCGCATTGCCGCCGTGGGCTAAGGTGGGCTAAGAAGGAGGCGCATCCATGGGGCTGCACACCTATTTTGAACTGGTGACGAACGACGCCTCGGCCACCCAAACGCTCCCGGAGGCGGTGGTGGCCGTGGATCAGGTGTTGCTGACCGAAGGCGGAGCCACGGCGACCACGGTGGAAACCCTCACGGTGGTGCAGGGCGCCCCGGCGGCCGGCCAGGCCCAATTTACCGGCACCTGCGCCACCCCCAGCAACGCCGTGGTGCTCAGCGCCGCCCCGGCGGCGGCCGGCAAATTGGTCGTGCGGGCGGTGCTCCCGGGCGCGATTCCCACGTATCGGTAGGCGGATCGCCTGACCCGGCGGATCCGACGCGGAAGGGAGGCGCGGTCCCATGCCGTTGGCCGTGGGCGCGACCGGCTTTACCAGCGAAACGCCGCCGTTCCGCTACTGGTATGAACGGCGGCCGTTTACCTTTCTGGACCCCGCCTTGGCGGCGGGGGCCAACGAATTCCTGATCACGCTCCAAAGCGTGCAAGGCGAAATCCAGGGCGCCGGCGGCATTGGCGCGCCCCTGGCAGCGATCCTGTCGGACTGGGCCATGACGCCCGTGACGGGGGTCGTGGTCAATGCCAGCGTGAGCGGCGCGGCCCAGGCGGGGTCGGTCGCGGCCACCCAGGTTTGGCCGGTGGTGTTTAGCCAACAATGGCCGACCGTGGGCTGGCCGAGTGGGCTGGTCCCGACGCTGACCGCGCCGGCGGACGGCATCGTGGCCACCCAAACCGTCCAGGTGGGGTGGGCCAACCAGACCGGCAGTGCCTTGTCCACGCCGATGCAAGGCACGATTGCGGTGGCCGTGACCCCGCTGTCGGTGGTGCAGCAGGTCCGCATCGGCTGGCCGCTGGACGCGGCGGCCCAAGCCCTGTGGGAGCAATACCAAGCCTACTGCGAACCGTGGGATTGGGCGACCGCCTTGGATCACGTCTTTGGCGGGGCCTGGCTGGGCGACGAGGAGCGCATGAGCGTCCTCACGGCCAGCCCCACGCCCGTGCCGGCCTGGCCGGCCTTGTCCGTGCCGCCGGGGCAGGTGATCGTGCTCGACCGCCTGGCGGTGGGCCTCCCGAATGGGGCCGTGGGCAACCAGATCCAAGTCCAGTGCTACCGCGACAGCAACGTGCCGACGCATGTGCTGTGGGCCGACAACAGCGCGGGGCTGGCGACGCCGTGGCGGCCATGGATGACCGCGTTGCGCCAGTGGCAGGTGCAGGTCAGCGCCGAGACCCTGACGGCCAATTTGGTGCTGCGGGCGCGGTTTCGCCATTATCGCCTGACCCCGGTCATGGCGGCCCTGTTTGGCCTCACCGCGCCGCCAACCGACCGGGCGCAGGCGCTCGCCTACAACGAGGCACGGCTGGGTGGGTGGATCCGGTGAGCTTGCTATCGAGTGTCCAGCCGAACCGGGCCGCCGGGGACGGGGCCTCGGCGGCCCGCAACGACCTCGCGGCGCTCCAGCAGCAAATCGCGGAGTTGACGGCGGCGCTCCGCGCCTTGCAAGCGACGGTCCAACAAACGGCGGCGCGGGCGCCCCAAAACGCCGGCGCCGGCGCGGTCCCGGCGGGGCCCGCCCTCCCGGTGCCGCTGGGGGCGAGCTTTCGCCTGCCGTTTCGCCTCGCCGACTACCTGGCGCTGGCGGGGGATGCCGAAGAAACGGCCATCCTGCCGGCCCTGGTGGTGGCCAGCACGACCGTGCCGGCGGCCACCCCCAATTGGGGCTTGCAGTTCATCGTGCCGCCCGGCTTTGTCGTCTTGAGCTTCAGCCAATGGGATGTGGCGGCCGAGTATTATACCGCCGATTTGACCCTCATGGTCTGGACGCAATATGGCCTCACCCAATGGACGGCGGCACCGACTTCCGTGATTGCCGGCAAACCCGGCCTCGCCTTGGCCGGCCCCATTGGGCCGCCCGGATCCAACGCCATTCCGCTCACCCTCGGGGCCATTCCCGTGCTGCAAAGCGGGGCCGTGCCGGCAACCGTCACCGAGCAGCACGAAATTCCGCAGGATTTGACCTTGATTTGGAACAATGCCAGCGGGGTGGATATCCTGGTGGAGTTTAGTTTTGTGATCGGCTTGATTCCGATTGCGAACTGGAAGACCTACTTCGAACCCCTGCGGGCCAGCTTGCGGACCCTCTGGCCGCTGCTGGGTCCGACGCTGGCCGCCGCCGCGCAAAGCCAAGGGGGGGCATAAGGCATGGGGGAACTGGGCGCCCGCAACTGGTCGGTGGATCTCGAAGACCATACCGGGGTCTTGGCCGGCAATTGGGTGGTGGCGGCATCCGTCGCGGCGGGGGCGACCCAGTTTACGGTGCGGGACCGCTGGGCGGCAGCCGTGGTGCCCTACGTCAGCGCCGCCGATGCGCCAAGCTTTGCGGGCGCCCGGATTATCTTCCGCAAGGGCCAGAACAACGGATTCTCGACCCTCATCGCCAGCGTGAGTTCCACCGTGAGCGGGGGCACCGTGACCACGACCGTGACCCTGCAAGACGCGGTGCCGAACGCGCTGACGGCGGGCGATACGTTTGTCATTCAGCGGCCCCTGTCCATCGAGGTCACGGCCCCGGAGAACATCCAGGAAGTCGGCGGCGTGGCGTTGCCCACCGGCCAGAGCGGCAACCCCAATGTGCCGGTCACAGTGGACGGCAGTACCGTCCAGCAGCCTACCGAGATCGAGAGCGCGGCCCAGAACGCCTTGGCCTCCACGACGGCGGCCCTCGCGGCAAACGCGACCTACACCAGCGCGACGTTGGATGCCGCGCCGTGGCGGCGCCTCATCGGCACGGTCATCAGCGACCAGGCGGGCACCCTGTACGTGCAGCAATCGCCCGATGGCCAAAATTGGGACGTGCAGTCCACCTTTAGCGTCCCGGCGAATGATGCCACCGGCGGCGGGGTCGGCTGGAGCGTGGAGGTCGTCGCGCCGTATGCGCGGTTGTCTTACACCAATGGCGCAACAGCACAGACGGTCTTCCGGCTGTACGCTTGGGGGGTGCCGATGTCATGAGACTGGCATGGGGGAGGCATCCGGGGCTCATTCAAGGCGGCGTGACGCTCGCTCAACCCGGCCCGTGGGCCGGGAGCCGGGCGATGGCGTTTGATGGGACTACGGGGTATATTGCTACGCTTCTTAATCCCAGCTTCACCACCTTATCGGTCGAAGCGTGGGCGTTGCTGTCCGGGACGCCCATCTCCAATGGCAATCGCATTTGCTCCAACGGAGCGGCAGGAGGCTATAGCGGGTTCGATTTCAACATTACCGGCTACGCCGTGCCCTCCATTGGCATAGGGACTCCTAGTGGCACGGTGTTCGCCAACGGTAACGCAGCGTTAGTGGCCACCTGGACGCATGTCGTGGGTACCTACGACGGAGCGAACTTGTTGATATTTGTGAACGGCACGCAAGTCGGCAGTGCTACAGCTTCCGGCGCAGTAGGGGCATCTAGACCGGTTTATATCGCAGCCTTCAATTTTGGCCCCAATCCCGGCGATTTCTGGACGGGTTCCCTCGCCCACATCGCGCTCTACCCCACTGCCCTAACCGCCGCCCAGGTCGCCGCGCATTACGCAGCCTCCACGGAGGCCGTCTACATCGCCGCCGTGCTGGCGGATAAGCCCGTGGCCTATTGGCCCCTCAACGACCCAGTGGGGAGCGCCTGGGCGCGGGATTTGGTGCTGCGGCCCGCGATCTAGGGTTCCGAACGGAGGTGCGGCATGCCGCTGATGCAGGATCCCCCCCAAACCGGCTGGACCGGCACCGCGCTGGCCCCGGTGCTGGTCACGCCCAGCGGCCGGCTCAACCAAGCCGTCACCGCGACCAGCCTCAGCGCCACGGCGGAAGCCGCTAACACCAACTTTGCCCCCTTCACGGCCCCGCATGACGGCGTGGCCACCCTGCTCATTGCCGTCAGTACCGCCACCACCGTCAGCTTGGTGGGGCTCGGCACCACGGCGGCCTTGAACGGCGGCGGCAGCCTGGCGGCGGCCCAGTGGTACACTTTTCAGTTCCCAGTGGAGGCCGGGCAGAGCTACAGCCTCCAAGTGGGCACGGCGGCCACCGTGTCCTGCCAGATTTTGGTGAACACCACCGGGTAAGGAGGCCAGACCATGGACGCGCAGCACCTCGACTCCCTGATCGCCCAACAGCAGCAAGCCGTGGCGCAGCAGCGCCAGGTGGTCTACGCCCTGCTGGGCCAACTCCGGGCCGCCAGCGACCGCTTGGCCGACGCGCTGGCCTATCTCGAACAATTGCAGGCCCGGCTCGATACCTTGCAAGGGCTGCGCCAACAGGTCGTCGCACCGGCGGAGGACCGGGAGGGGTAGTCTATGGCCGCCATCATCGCTCCCGCGCAGGGATTCGCGGTCGACATCCCCACCGATGACACCCTGCACGTCAACGCGCAGGGCCAACTGGGGCTGAACCTGGCCACGGCCAACACCTGGACCGCTGCCCAAACCTTCAACGCCGGAGCCACCATCACCGGCGGCACCCTCGCCCCCACGGTGCTGGAACGCCCGACCCAAGACACCAACCCCAACCTGTTGTTCAACTCCTCCGCCGAGTTTGGGGTGGCTGGGTGGACGGCGAGTGGGTCATGGTATAGTGGCCCGAACAATGGGCCTAACGATGCGGCATTTTGGGCCTTCAACACCAACAACGCCACCGGCACGTTAACCTCCAGTACGATTCCCTTCCCGTCTGGCGCAAATGTTCCTATCACGGTGTCCGGCATGGTCTTCAACAGCACCGGGGGCGGGAATGCCACGGTGACGGTAAATGCCCTCAATAGCAGCGGCACGGTCATTAGCGCAGTCGCCACGCTCTCCTTAGCGCCAGGCAACTTTTGGACCTACCTCACGGCCACCGGCACCACGCCCAGTGGCACCAGCAGTCTTCAAGTCGTGCTAACGGCCCCCGGAGCCAGTAGTAGCACGAACATTGCGTTCAGCCGCCTCAAAGTCGAGGTCGGTTCCGTGGCCACCCCCTACAGCCAAGAAGCAGACACTAACTGGACGCAGTGGGGATCCGCCGTCGTCAATGCCTTGTTGCAATCCGGCGCGACGATCCCGAGCGGGCAGACCCTCACCAACGACGGGACCATCAGCGGGGGCACGGTGAATCCCGCCGAAGGGACAGTGAGCGGGTTATGGACGGCAAACGGCATCTCGATCCCCGGCCAAGGGGCAAGTGGATTTGGCGGGGTATATTTTAACGCCTTTGCTCCAGACGGTACGCTGCCTGGACAGATTTCTATTGGACTGGTGCAAAACGTTAGTGGCTTTACGGGCATTGCCGCCATCGGAGCAGCTTTAGGGGTTTCCAATGGCAATGCCATTGGTACGGCGCTGTATGGCAATTACCTAACATTGCCAACAAACTCCTCGCCCCCCACCACGGCGGGGGCGGTGAGTTACAACAATGGCAATCTCTACGTCGGCAACGGATCGACGGCCGTGCTACCTGGACATGGGCAAGTCAGCTATACCAGCCCCGGTTCCTATACCTTTACAGTTCCCGAGGGCATCTACGAAATCTTTGCCCAAGTATGGGGCGCTGGCGGAGGAGGCGGCGGCGGCGGCGCGGGGGGGATATACGGCAGCGATGCCGGCGGCGGCGGTGGCGGCGGGGGCGGCGGCGGCGCGGGGGGCTACATCGAAGGATGGATTCCGGTCTCGCCAGGGCAAACGCTGTCCATTACCGTGGGGGCCGGCGGCAGCGGGGGCAGCGGCGGGAGCACTAGCGGCGCGGGCGGTTCGCCAGGAGGAGTTGGCGGGGTCTCCTCCGTTGGCCCCTTGACGGCGGGCGGCGGCGACGAGGGCGGCGGCGGGAATGGCGGATCGACGACGAGTTATGCTGGGGGGAGCGGCGGATCCGGCGGGGCCGGGGCAGGGAACACCGGAAATGCTCCAGCCTTGTCAGCTAATTGGGGCGGGGCAGCGGGATCAACGGGGACGGCAGGGGAAACCCCGCCCGTGGTGGGGGATTCCGTGACCGGCGGCTCAGGGGGCAACGCCGGTGGAGCCACGGTTGGTGGCGGCGGAGGAAGTGGCGGATCCGGTGGGGATAGTACCCCCACTGCTGGATCAGCCGGCGCGAACGGAGCCGCGCCCGGCGGCGGCGGTGGCGGCGGGGGCGGCGGCGGCGCGTCTAATTCCGCATTTGGTGCGGGCGGCTCCGGGGGAAGCGGGGGCAATGGCCAAGTCATTTTGGAGTGGTGACGACGATGACCTATTATTTCTGGTACGACCCCGCCACCGGCCAACTCTGGCCCGCATCTCAAGTCAAAAGTGGCGTGCCCGTCCCGCCGGGGTGGGGCATTCCGCTGGATGCCCAGGAAATCGCATGGGCCACGACGGATACCCCGTCGGCTGATGCCGTGTGGTGGCAGCCGCAAGCGTATCGCGTCGTCAATGGTCAAATTGTGCCAGTGGCCTATTGGACGGTCGCCCAATCTACCGCCAGTGGCACCACCACCTTGACGGCCACCTTGGCTAATCCGCCGAGTACGCCGCCTGCCAGCGGCACCGCCACGATTGGGCAAACCACCCTCACGCTCCCCATCACCAGCGGCACCATGACGCTAGCGGTGCAGCCACATCCCAGCCTCGCGGCTTACACGATGCCCATCCAGTTGACGGCAGCGGGAACCGTCGCGGCCACCGCCATGGTGGGCGAAGGGCCTCCCGCGCCGGTGGGCCTACAAGCCGTGGCCCCCGCAGCCAGCGGAGATCCGTATCTCATCGCCCCCACAGGGCCGGGGAGCAAGGCGTTTTTGGCCCAATGGGCGCTCGGGGATCCCGCGCTCCCCCCGGCGGCCGCCCAGGCCGTGTTGGATCTGGTCGGCTTGTTGGCCCCCATCCTGACGGCGGTGGCCACCGTCACGCCCCCCGGCACCTGGACGGGCTATCACACCGCCTGGCAAACCTGGCAGGCGGCCCAGGCGGCGCTGCCGCACCTGGCCTAGGGAGCATGCCCCAATGGACCGCACCGCCGCCCCCCTGCGGTATGGTTAACCCATCCGATCATGAAGGGGGAGCTCCATGGCCACCATTCGTACTCTCACCGTGCCCACCTGCCTCAGTGATGCCGCGCTGCTGGAAGCCGCCCGGCACCTGGTCGGCTGTTCCACGACCTCCGCGTACACCTTGCGCTGCACGGCCACGCCGGCCACCCGCGCCCTCAATCCCACCGATCCGGAAGCGGCCCCGATTACGATCACCTGCACGACCCTCCAGGGGACCACGCCGGTGCCGGACCAGCCGATCACGGTTACGATTGCCCGAGAGAATGGCACCCATACGGTGACGCTGACCACCAATGCGGAGGGCGTTGCGACCCTGCCCCTGTGGACGGCCCACGCCCAAACGATGACCGTCCAGGCCACCTGGCGAGCGCCCGATGGTTTGCACCACGCCAGCGCCACGGCCACCTGGACGGCGAGCCAACCGACCACCGGGGGGGGATCCACACCGGGCGGGGGATCCCGTGCCGGCGGCAGCGGATCGTCGGGCCTCACGCCCCCGACCTTGCCGACGCCATTGGCCCGCATTTCCGGCGAAACGATCTTCGAGAGCTTCCGGTTCACCCTGACGTGCACCGGACCCCAGGGCCAGGCAGCCGTGCCGTTTCTCTTGGACACCGGGGCGTTTGAAATGTTGTTGACCCAAGCCGTGGCCGACCAACTGGGGCTGCCGGATCTGGGCACGATAGAAATCCAGGGGGTCACCGGCAGCGCCAGCGCCTATCAAAGCCGGGTGACGGTGCAACTCGGCACCACCACCTGGACGGACGTGGCCTGCATCGTGGACCCGAGCTTTTCCACCAACCTCTTCGGGTTTCGCTTTTGGCAGACGCGGGCGCTCGAATTCTTGCTCCAACCGCAGGCCCAAGTGCTCTGGGTCTTCCCAGAAGGCTAGGAGGCGATCCGCATGCGGACGTGGCAATGGGCCGCCGTGGGAGGCGGGGCCGTGGTGGTGGGCGGGGCGGCGGTCCTGGTCCTTCGCAAGCGGGCGGCGGCCACCGGCGGCTCCCCGACGACGGGATCGGCGGCGGGGCCGTACCATTTAGGGCTCACCGCCTCGGCCCAACAGGCGACCATTAACGCCAGCAACCCGGCAGCGGGGGCCGTGACGGTGACGGTGCAAACCGTCCAGGGCAGCGGCAGCGCGGCCCAGCCGGTCCCCCAGCAGACGGTGACCTTGACCATCCAACGCGACAGCGGCACGTTTACGCCCACGCTCACCACGGATGCCAACGGCCAGGCGGCGGTGTCGCTGTATACCCTGCACAATCAAACCATGACGGTGGCGGCCACCTGGCAGGATCCGGCCGGGCAAACCCATCAGAAGACCCTGACGCTCACCTTTACCGGCGGCACGACGCCGGCGCCGCTCAGCACCACGTACCAACTGGATCTCAGCGTCCAGCCGCCCACGGTGGCCGTGGGGCAATCCGTCACCGTCACGGTCACGGTGGTCCGCATCGTGACGGCGGCAGGCCAATTCAGCACGGGTCAGACCGGCCAATTCGCGGTCCCATCGGCGCAAGTGGCCCTCACCGGCGCGGTCCAAGGCCAAATTGTGACCGGCAGCAGCGGGAGTGGGCAAGCGACCTTTACGCCGACCGCCACGGGCACCCAAACCCTTACCGCCACCTGGACGGACCCCGCCGGCGTCCAACACACGGCCTCGGCCACGCTGACCGTCACCAGCCAGGCCCCCACCTGCGGGCTCTACTTTGACCTGGCCTTCTGGACCAATGCCGGCCAAACCCTGCCGACCACCTGGGGCCAGTGGCAAAGCCAGATGCCCAGTTCCCTGTTCCAGTTTCCCATTCGCCTGCAACAGGATCCCAGCGCCATTGCCGGCTGTCCGGTGTACATGGCGGCCATTACCAACAATGCCAACGGGGAAATCAACCAGGGGGTGGTGGGGATCGTGGGGGCCACCACCTTGGCCCAAGTGGTGCAAGCCTTGCAAGATGCGGGCTATCACCTCCAAGGCGCCCCCATTCCGCTGGCCATCGGATCGGTCAATGCCCAAGGCCAGGTGCTCCTGGGCGGCTTCACCCCCATTACGAGCGCCAGCAGCACGGCGAGCTAACGGCAGGACGCCGATGGTGTTCGCCACCCCGGAGGTGAAGTGGATGCGGACCCGAACCTGGTTGCTGCTGGGCGGGGGGGCCTTGGCCCTCGGGACGGTCACGGATCTCTGGTTGCGCGACCGGGCCGCGCTGGCGAAGGACGCGGCGGCGCTGGCCATGGACGCCCAAACCCTGGCGAGCCTGAAGCAACGTAGCACCCAGCTTCAAGCCGCCCTCCAGACGGCGCAGCAGTCGGCTCAATCGGCCCAGGCCCAGGTGACCACCCTCCAATCGCAACTGGCTAGCGCCCATCAACAGGTCACGACCCTGACCACCCAATTGCAGCAGGCCCAAGCCGCGAACCACACCCTGACCGGGACGGTCACGGCCGACCAAGCGACGCTGCAACAGGACGCGGCCCAGCTGGCCGCCTTGCACGCGGCGGTCCAGACGGCGCAGCAGCAGGTGGCGACCCTGACCCAGCAACTCCAGCAGGCGCAAAGCACGGCCGCCACCGCGCAAAGCCGCGTCCAGGCCCTCTGGGCGTCGCTGGGCAGCCTGATCACGGTCAAGATCACGGTCTCCGCGCCGGCAGCCTATGCCGGGCAGACCATCACCTGGGCCGCGACGATTGCCCCCCAACCACCCGGCGGCGGCACCCTGGTCTGGCATGCGGAACCTAATGGCCAAGGCGCCGTCCTGGGCACCGGCCTCACCCTGGCCGTCCAAGGATCCGCCGGCCAATCGCTCCAGCCCAGCGCGGTGCTGGTCGTGCAGGGCCAACCGCTGGTCACCGTCAACGGCCCGACCGCGACCTGGTATGCGCCGGCGATCACGCAATCCGCGCAATGGCCCTACGATACCCAGGCGATTGCGACCTGGGCCGGGGGCTATGGGCTGGTGATCTGGATCAACAGCTTTCGCATCGACGTGAAGGGCGGCAATCGGTTCGGGATCGGGGTGATGGCCTATCAGGCGCCGGATCCGAGCGCGTGGCTGGCTTGGGTGCTGAGCACGGCGCACTATTACGGGACGGCGGCCCCGCCCGCCGGCGTCACGCAACTGACCGGCGAATCCACGCAGGTCACCTGGTCGGCCCAAAACGGGACGGTGCAGCGGGACTATGGGGGGTATGGCGGCGAAAACCAATTGCTGGTGATCCCCGCCAGCCAAGCCGCGACCGCCACCCAAGCCCAGGCGCTCGCGGCCCAGCAGCAGCCCGACGTGGACTGGTTTGGGGTGGTGCCGCCCAATACGGCATCCATCTTTTGCCTGAGCGGGGCGTGCGATGTGTGGTATGTCTATGGGTCCTACAAGGCGGGCTATGGCTACTACGCTAGGACGGGATCCACCCCCCGGACCTTTTCGGTCCCGCTGGGCGGGTTTGAGGGCAGCCTGTATGCCCAAAACATTAGCCAAAACGCGGTGGCAACCATCACCGTGACCTGGACGGCCCCCAACGGTCTGCCGTTGACCGTGAGCGGGCAGGTCATCTTACCGCCGGAGTAGGAGGCCCTATGCGGATGCCGGAACCCAATGGGTGGCTCGAACGGTACCTCGCGAGCATTCAAGACAAACTCAAGGATTTGGACAGTCAGATGAGCGACCGGTTTGATCGCATGGATGCCCGCTTGGAATCGGTGGATCAACGCTTGCACGCCATCGAGACCGCCCGGGCGGTGCAGGCCAAACTCTGGGAGCACCTGCGACTCTGGGGCGTCCTCTTGCTCACGGCCGCCGGGGTGTTCTGGGGGATCGGCGTGGCCCTCTGGCACTGGTGATCCGAAGCCTGCGCGCCGGGGGACGGGCTTGCTAGACTAGGCAACAAAGGAGCGGAGGCCGATGTTACTTGCGACAACTGGGCCGGCACCCGCCGGGTGAGCCCATCGGCATCGGGACGCCGGGCCGCGTCCCGAACCCTGGGCGTCGGCGGTCGATGTTCTCACTGGCAGCCAAGCCCTGGAGGTCGCCATTCACGCGCCCACCGGGGCCCAAGCGGCCGCCGCGTGCCACCAAGCCGCCACGGCCTTGGACTATGCGGCGGCCTATCTGGCGACGGCTGCCGGGCAGTCCTGCCATCCCCAAACCTGGCGGGCCTTGCGCCAGTCCGTCCTGGCCCTGCGCCAGCAGGTGCGGCACGCCGCGCAAACCGTGGCGGGGCTGTCCGGGGCGGCCTTGGCGCAGTACCAAGCCACGACGCTATACGCGCTGCAAGGCCAGTTCCGGGCGCTCTGGGACGCGCTCCAATTGCCCGATGCCATCTTGGCCGGCCTGGTGGGGGGCACCGTGGGCGGCATCATGGTGGTGGGCGTGGCGGTCGCGGCGGGCGCCGCCACCTGGGGCCTCGTCGAAGGCATCCGCTGGTGGCGCCGGCACCACCGGGCCCGATAGGAGGGAGCGATTATGCTAAGGGGGATCACCACGGCCTGGGACCGCGCCACCCCGGGGTGGATTTGGGTCGGCAGCTTCTTCACGGCAGCCGGGGCCCTGCTGGGGGCGCAATGCGTGGGGCGGGACCGGGGCACCGCGCCACCCGACCGATCCTATACCTATCTCGCCACGCGGCGCCCGCCCGGGCGTCCCGACGACCCCGCCGTGCGGGCCGACCGGCCCTGGATGGCGCACGAACCGACCGACCAAACCGTGGAGCAATGGGCCCCGGTGCGGCCGGTGCCGGTGGAGCAGGAATGGACCGCCCTCCAGCAGGCCCTGGAAGCCTGTGGCATCCCGGTGCAGATTCGGCAATTGCCGGCCTCCGAAGACACCATCTACGAAGCCTGGTTTGACCCGGACGCCCGCGGCGGCGCCGGCGTCATCCAGATGAATCCGGCGGCCCTGAGCCGCGATCCCTATACGCTCCAAACCTTGACCCACGAAGCGTTCCATGCCCTGCTGCACAACCGCCGGTGTCTGCCGCATCCCGACCCCGACCACCGGCGCCAGGAAGACCAAGCCGAGGCCGGCACGGTCTGGTTGTTCGACCGCCTGGGGCTGCCGTTGGAGACCTACGACGGCGATGTCTTCGCCCCCGGCACCTACCGCTTCGACGAGGCCGCCGCCCGCCGGGAGTTCACCGCCGACGAGTGGCGCAACCTGGAATGGGCCGAACAATGGCTGTATGACGCAGCCACCGGGCGGCACCCGCCGTGCGTGACCTGTCCCGTGCCGCAAGGGGGATCCGCCGGCGCGGCGGCGCCGATAGCCCAGACGGTGCCCCTGGAGGACGCCCCGGCGGCGTTTGACCGGACAACCCCGCAGCCGGTGGACGCGGATTGCACCCCAGACCAGCCAACGGGCTGCACGCTGAACGTGCTGTTGACGCGCATGGAGCAACTCGGCGAGGAGGCCGGGGTGACCACCACCCCCATCACGGCGATTTTTGCCGCCGGGACGGCGACGGAAGCGGACGCGATGGCGGCGGCCCGGTCGGTGGCGGACGCCATCCCCGCCGGGCCCATCCGGGACGAGGCGGAACTGTGGTACGCGGCGGCGGCAGCGGAATTGGCGGAGGCGCCCGATGGCCAAGGTGGGGATTGATCTCCCGGGCTTGTGCGCGGAGGCGGGCTATGTGCCGGCCAGCCTCGTCCCCGAGACGGCCTATACCGGCCGGTTGGCCCGCCGCACCCGATCCGTCCGGCTGACGGCCTATCGGGCGTGCATGCATGATCTGCTGGCCGGGCGCCAGTTTCGATCCGGCAGCGCGTTGACGGACTTGGTGGCCGTCCAGACCGCGTTTCGCGAAGCTGCCCACACCTGCGCCCAACGTGATAAGGTCTACCCGAGTAACCGGCGTGCAGCCGGGCTACACCGTTAGAGGAGGCGGCATTCATGGCCAAAGCGGGCATTTCGCTGGATTTCGAAGCCTACAGCCGGCGGGATCCGGTGAATGGGGCGACCAAGACATTTCTCCGCAACAAGCACGCCCGGCAAAGCTCGCCCCGACTCAAGGCGTTCCAGCGGTGCGTGCGCCAACAACTGGAAGGGCACACCTACCGGGGCGGCGACCCGGCCACCAACTCGGCCCAGGTCCGGGCCGGCTTGTCGGCGGCCGCGCGATCCTGCGCCCGCGGCGGCGGTCGCGGCTAACCCCAGCCGAACGCCCCCGGGTTAAGCCGGGGGCGTTGGTGTTTTGCGGGCCGTTTGGAGCCGCTGGAGATAGGCGGCATAGAACATGGCCTGGCAGCGGTGCGCCGCGTCTGCCCATTGGGCCAACGTGGCCGCGTCGGGGAGCGGGGTCAGGCCCACCGCCGCCGCCTCATACGCCACGGCGGCCGCTTCCAGCGTGGCCGGGTCCAGCGGATCGCCTTGATCCAGCCGGTGGCTGCCCTCCCGCAAGGCGGCCCGGGCGGCCCAGGCTTGGTCCTGCTGGCCCGGCGGCCAGGTCCGCACCGTGGCCGGATCGAACGCCACCCGTTCCAGAAACGCCCCCTGGGTATCCACCACCTGCAGGCGCCGCATCACCTCGGCCGCATCGCGGGGGGTCCGGCGCGGCGACCGGGCAAACCGGATGGCTTCATCGACGCTGCCCCACACGACCGCCGCCGCCTCCGGCGTGGGCAGCGCGGATCGCAAGCGATCCAGACAGGGGCGCACCGCTTCCACCACCGCCCGGTCGGCCGGCGGCGTGCGGGCCAGCAGGTCCGGCGCCAGGTCATACTGCTCCAGCACCGCCAGTTCCGCGCTCGCCCGAGCCAGGTAGCGGCGGGCGACATCGGGCGTGCCCTGCTGGGCCGCGTCCCGGGCCGCCGCCAGGGCTTGCGTGGCGGTGCCGAGGTGCTTGCGCAAACAATTCAGGCAGGTGGCGCCCACCGCCACATCCTCCGCGTAGCTCCACGTCGGAGCGGTCGCATCCGCCGCAGGCCCGGTCGGCGGCGCAGCGGCGGCGACCCCGGCGCCGGCAGCCCCCACCGCCGCAGCGGTCCACGGCGCCGGCGCCAGGGCCGGGGCAGGCGGTGCCAGCGCCACGCCCCCGCTGCCCTGCCACGGCGGCGGCGCCATTGGCGGCCCCATCTGCCGATCCAGGTGATGGTGGAGATGATCCAGCAGGTGATTCGTGGCCGTTTGCAACGACCCCCACACAAAGTCGGATCCGGTTGGCATGCCGATTCCCCCTTGATCTACGATGAGTGTAACGAAAGGAGGCGCCTGCCGTGACAATTGCGGAGGCGTTGCGCCGCTATCGCCAGGCGGTCGGCCCGGCCCGCGCCGACCAATCCGTGGCGGTGATCCAACGCTATCTGGACTGGGGCGGCACCAACACGGACGCCAGCCTGCGGGCCTACTGCCGCCACCTGGCCGACCAGGGGTATCGGTCGAGCACCATCGATTGGCACGCCCGCCTGATTCGCGCCTTCTACCGCCACTTGGACCTCCCCGCCCCCCGCTACCGACCGCCCCATGACGCCAGCGGGGAGGATCGGCCGGCGGTGTCCGTGGAGTGGGTCCATGCCTGGATTGCCGCCGTGCGGGCCCAGGACTGGGCCACGGCCGACCAGCAACTCGTCTTGATCAGCACCCTATACGGATGCCGGGTGGGCGAATTGGCGTGGATCACCGAACGCGAGGTGGATCCGGACCAGGGCCGCCTGTATATCCGGGCCGAGAAGCATTCCCAGAGCCGCTGGTATTGGCTCCCCCCCGCCCCCATCGCCTGGCGCCCCTGGCCGCAACGGTCCCGGGCGGCCTGTTACGCGACGTGGCAGCGCACCGTGGCTGCCGCGGGCCTGCCGGATCCGGCCGGGGTGGGATGGCATGCGGTGCGGCGGGCCTTGTCCCGGGCCCTGACGGATGCCGGCTGTTCGCCCTGGGCAGTGACGCGCTTTTT
>Ga0078972_1005714_pt1 | contig 31076 bp, 32 predicted proteins | sample YelNatPaOPGAMG01_FD_67568 | JGI IMG/M metagenome (GOLD analysis project Ga0078972, IMG submission 67568) | Hot spring thermophilic microbial communities from Obsidian Pool, Yellowstone National Park, USA - OP-RAMG-01 (SPADES assembly) (version 2) | ecosystem: Environmental > Aquatic > Thermal...
GGGAGCGTTTCAGAAAAGAAAAGCCCCTTAAAAATATAAAGATTTCTGCCTGCTTACATGTGACCACTGAGACTGCGGTTTTGATGGAGGTTTTAAAATTAGGGGGTGCTGAGCTTCGACTTTGTGCTTCCAATCCTTTATCTACTCAGGATGATGTGGCTTCCGCATTAGTAAAAAATCTTAAAATTCCTGTTTTTGCCATTAAAGGAGAGGATAAAAAGACATACTACAAACATATAAAATCTTGTTTGAAGATAAATCCGGATATTACCATGGATGATGGTGCAGATTTAGTAAGTACAGTTCATAGTTCAAAGTTCATAGTTAATAGTAAAATTATGGGAGGAACAGAAGAAACAACTACCGGGGTAATTAGATTAAGGGCCTTAGAAAAAGAAGGAAAATTAAGATATCCCATAATTGCGGTAAATGATGCCCAGACAAAACATCTCTTTGATAATCGCTATGGAACAGGCCAATCTACTATTGATGGGATTTTAAGGGCAACCAATAAATTATTGGCAGGTTCTAACTTTGTTGTTTGCGGTTATGGTTTTTGTGGAAAGGGTTTAGCTATGCGCGCCAAAGGAATGGGTGCAAATGTAATTATCTGCGAGGTTGAGCCATTGAGAGCGTTGGAAGCGGTAATGGATGGATTTATGGTTATGCCTTTGGTTTCCGCAGTAAAATTAGCGAATATAATTGTTACCGTTACCGGTGATATAAATGTAATTAATAAAAAACATTTCTCTCTGATGAAGGATGGAGTAATTTTAGCCAATGCGGGGCATTTTAATGTGGAGATAGATATACCTAGTTTGGAGAAATTAAGTATTAAGAAAAGAAGGATAAGGGATTTTGTTGATGAATATGAATTATCTGATGGAAGAAGGATCTATCTTTTAGGAGAAGGTCGTTTAATAAATTTAGCTTCTGCAGAAGGTCATCCCGCACAGGTGATGGATTTAAGTTTTGCTAATCAGGCATTATCGGTTGAATATCTTGTTAAGAATTATAAAAAATTAGAAAAAAAAGTCTATAAAGTACCTGAGGAAATCGATAAGATAATTGCTTATTTAAAATTAAAATCTTTAGGAATTAGAATTGATAATTTAACTAAAGAGCAGAAAAAATATCTTTCCAGTTGGCAAGAGGGAACATAATGAAAAGGATTGCGGTTTTAACTACCGGAGGAGACTCACCCGGAATGAATGCAGCGATACGCACAGTGGTGCGTTATGGGATATACAAAGGATTAGAAGTAATGGGTGTATTTCGGGGCTGGTGGGGTTTAATTAATGAGGAATTAAAATTATTAGATAGCCGTTCTGTTTCGGGAATTATTAATCAAGGAGGAACGATCCTTAAAACCGCCCGCTGTCCCAAATTCCAAACTGAAGAAGGTATGAAGCGTGCTTTTAATACAATAAAAAAATATAATATTGAGGGAATGATTATTATTGGCGGAAATGGTAGTTTTACTGCGGGGCATAATTTTTACCAAAAATATAAAGTTCCCTGTATTGGTATTTCCGCAACGATCGATAATGATGTAAATGGGATTGAGATGACCTTTGGAGTAGATACCGCGATAAATACCGCTTTGGATGCTTTAGATAAAATTAGAGATACCGCCACTTCTATGGAAAGAATATTTGTGGTAGAGGTAATGGGAAGAAAGAGTGGTTTTATTGCTTTATCGGTTGCTTTAGCAGGTGGTTGTGAAGAGGTAATTATCCCGGAAAGAGAATACAATTTAGAAAGTATCTGCCATGATATTGTGGAAGGAAATCTACGGGGAAAAGTTTCTTGGATTATTGTAATTGCGGAAGGAGCAGGTTCCGCTGAGGATTTGGCAAAAAAAATTCATGAGATGACGGATTTAGAAACGCGCGCGGTAGTATTAGGGCATATTCAAAGAGGAGGTCGACCTACTGCTTTAAGTAGAAGGTTGGCAATTCTATTTGCTAAAGAGGCAGTAGATGCTTTATTACGTGGAGAAACGGATAAAGCAGTAGGATTAACTGAAGGTAAAATTGTTTTAGTTGATTTTTCTTATGCAATTCAAGAGAAAAAATGGGATCCAGAAGCTTTATATAAAATGGTAAGGATATTGACTTAATTAGTAGGTAGGAGTTAGGTGTTAAGGTATTAAGGTATTTAGGTTTTTAGGTATTAAGGGATAAAAAAAGAAATTTTAATAAAAACTATACGCTAAACGCTATACGCTATTAAAAAGTAGTGAGTAGTAAGTATTGAGTAGTAAGAGGTCAGGATTATTAAAAAATAAATAACGATAATAACGAACTCAACAAAATTAACGATATTTAAAAAGAAAGGAGCAGAAATGGGAAGAAGACCTTTGGATATGGATAATTTAGTTTTGGATTTGGTAATGGAGCAAGATAAAGAAAAAAAGAAAAAATTATTTAAAAAGATCCTTAATCTTGCCTATAAAAAGGGAATATATCCTGCAAGTATCCATCAGTTTTATCGGGCAAGGGGAAGAGCTGAGTTTAGTGGGTTTACGGTTCCTGCAATAAATTTAAGGACTTTAACTTATGATTTAGCAAGGGCAGTCTTTCGAGTAGCCAAAAGAAGAAATTCTTTAAGTTTTATCTTTGAGATTGCTAAATCTGAAATCGGTTATACTAATCAATCTCCAGTAGAATATGCAGGAGTAGTTCTTGCCTCGGCCATAAAAGAAGATTTTAAAGGACCGGTATTTATCCAAGGAGACCATTTTCAAGTAAATCTAAAAAAATTTAAGGAAAACCCCCAGGCAGAACTTGATGGGCTAAAAACTTTAATTGAAGAAGCAGTTGAAGCCTGTTTCTACAATATCGATATCGATTCTTCTACTTTGGTAGATTTAAGCCAACCTGAGGTAAAAAAGCAACAGTTTCTTAATTATGATACCTGTGCAAAACTCACCCAATTTATCCGAAAAATCCAACCAAGAGGAATTGAGATTTCTGTAGGGGGTGAAATCGGTGAAGTAGGTGGTAAGAATTCTACTCCCGAAGAACTGCGTGCCTTTATGGAAGGCTTTAAAGAAAGATTAAGGAAGGCAAAAGAAGGGATAAGCAAAATTTCGGTTCAGACCGGAACTACCCATGGAGGAGTGGTTTTACCGGATGGCTCAATTGCCAAAGTAAATATTGATTTCGAGACTTTAAGGACCTTATCTGAGATTGCCCGCAAAGAGTTTGGTTTAGCAGGTTGTGTCCAGCATGGTGCATCTACTTTACCCGCGGAGGCATTTGGAAAATTTCCCGAGACGGAAACCGCGGAAATCCATTTAGCAACCGAATTCCAAAATATGGTTTATGAATCTAAACATTTTCCTTCGGAACTTAGGCAAAAAATATACGCTTGGTTAAAGGTAAATGCAATTGATGAGAAAAAGGAAACGGATACGGAAGAGCAATTTATCTATAAAACCAGAAAAAAAGCCTTAGGTCCATTTAAGAAAGAGATTATGGGATTACCTAAAGAGATAAGAGAAGCGATTGCCAAAGAAGTAGAAGAAAAATTTGACTTTTTATTTGAAAAACTAAAAGTGATAAATAATAAAGAATTGGTTTTAAAATATGTTCCCTTTAAGAGGATAATTTCTCGCAAGAGAAAGGAAACCAAAGAAACTATCTTAGATACCGAAGGAGCGGATTAAAAATTTAAATATCAAATATCAAAATTCAAAATTAATCGATGAAGAAAAGAATTTGGGAAAGAATGACCCAGATATCTAAAGCGGATAGGAGCTTTGATATTAAGTTTTGGCAGGCACAAGGTGCAAAAGTTCGTTTTAGAGTTGCCTTTGATATGTTAAAAGATTTTTATAGAATAAGAGGTAAAAAAATAAATGCTCATACCTTCCGATTACAGAAATCTAAAGAAAGATTAATAAGAAAGGAGTAAAAATGCGTTCAGATATAATTAAAAAAGGCTTAGAGCGTACTCCCCATCGGGCGCTTTTATATGCTACAGGAATTTCAAAAAAAGACCTAAATAAACCTTTTATTGGTGTAGCCACTTCTTTTACTGACCTTATCCCTGGGCATATCGGCATGCGGGATTTAGAAAGATTTATTGAAAGAGGTATTTGTTCTGCAGGAGGAGTGCCTTTTTTCTTTGGGATTCCGGGAATCTGTGATGGGATTGCCATGGGTCATTTAGGAATGTGTTATCCCATGGCTTTAAGGGAATTAGTGGCAGATACGATTGAGACAGTTTGTAATGCCCATCAATTAGACGGAGTCGTTTGTTTAACTAATTGCGATAAAATTACTCCAGGAATGCTTATGGGGGTGGCAAGATTAAATATTCCGGCAATTATGGTTACTGCAGGTCCTATGCTTTCTGGAAGATATAAATTAAGAAAACTTGCTTTTGTGCATGATACTTATGAAGCATTGGCAAAAGCAAAAAAAAGAGAGATTTCCTCTGAAGAGTTAAGTTGTTTAGAAATAGAAGCTTGTCCTGGAGCAGGTTCTTGCCAAGGTCTATATACTGCCAATACTATGGCTTGTCTTACTGAGGCAATGGGAATGAGTTTGGTAGGTTGTGCCACTTCTTTGGCAATTTCCAGTAAAAAAAGAAGGATTGCTCAAGCGTCAGGAGAAAGGATTGTTGAGCTAGTAAAAAAGAATATCCGTCCTTTGGATATAATCACTAAAGAATCTTTGGAAAATGCCATTGTGGTGGATATGGCTTTAGGTGGTTCAACCAATACGGTTTTGCATTTAATGGCCTTGGCAAATGAGGCAAAGATAAAATTGGATTTAAAAACTTTTGATCGGATAAGTAGAAATACCCCCCATATTACAAACTTAGAGCCTGCAGGTCCATATTTTATGGAAGACTTAGAATATGCAGGCGGGATTCCGGCAATCCTTAAACGCTTAAAGGATAGACTAAATAATACTTTTACTGTAAGTGGTAAAAAAATCTATGAGATTGCTAAGGAGGCAGAGATTTTTGATAATGAAGTTATTCGGCCTTTAAATAATCCTTACCATAAACAAGGAGGGATTGCTATTCTTTTTGGTAATCTTGCTCCCGAGGGAGCGGTAGTTAAGCAATCCGCAGTAAGTCCTAAGATGTTAAAATTTATTGGTAAAGCACGCGTATTTGATCAGGAAGAGCACGCAATGCAAGCGATTTTAAATAGAAAGATAAATAAAGGCCAAGTAATCGTTATTCGTTATGAAGGTCCAGCGGGTGGTCCGGGAATGCGGGAGATGCTTGCTCCTACTTCTGCTATTGTGGGAATGGGTTTAGCCGAGGAGGTTGCTTTGATTACTGATGGAAGATTTTCCGGTGGAACAAAAGGACCTTGTATTGGGCATATTTCACCTGAGGCAAGCGCAGGTGGACCAATTGCTATTTTAAAAGATAATGATATAATAGAGATTGATATTCCAAAGAGAAAAATAGAGGTAAAATTAACTAAGGAACAAATCCAGGAAAGATTTAAGAATTGGAAACCGCTTCCACCAAAAATAAAAACAGGTTATTTAGCAAGATACTCTAAATTAGTCAGTTCTGCAGATAAAGGAGCCATTTTGAGTTCATAGTATATAGTTCATAGTTCTTAGTAAAAATGGCATTTGATTTTGAAAGATAGAAGTTATTCTCTATGAACTACGAACTTTTAACTATAAATTAATATGACCGGTGCAGAGATTTTAATTGAATGTCTAAAACGCGAAGGTGTTGAGGTAATGTTTGGTTATCCAGGTGGCGCGGTTCTACCCATCTTTGATAAATTATACGATTCCGATATAAGATTTATTTTAACCCGACATGAGCAGGCAGCAGCCCATGCTGCCGATGGTTATGCTAGGGCAACGGGAAAAGTCGGGGTTTGTATTGCTACTTCTGGACCGGGAGCAACGAATTTGACTACTGGCATCGCTACCGCTTATATGGATTCAATCCCTATCGTTGCCATTACTGGACAGGTAAGGACACATTTAATTGGTAATGATGCTTTTCAGGAAGCAGATGTTACGGGAATTACCCGCCCGATTACTAAATATAATTATTTAGTTAAAGATGTAAAAGATTTAGCCAGGATTATTCGTGAAGCATTCCATATTGCTTCTACGGGAAGACCCGGACCGGTATTAATTGATATTCCTGTAGATATTCAACAAAAGGATACAGAGTTTATCTGGCCGCAAGAAATAAATATCCGGGGCTATAAGCCTACCTATTTTGGTCATCCCGGCCAGATAAAAAAAGCAGCCAAATTTATCCAAAATAGTAAAAAACCCCTCATCTATGCGGGAGGAGGAATAATTTTATCCGCAGCACATCAGGAATTAAAAGAATTAGCAGAGAAAATCCAGGCACCGGTTACTACTACTTTAATGGGTTTAGGTGGTTTTTCGTCATTACATCCGCTTTCTTTAGGAATGTTAGGAATGCACGGAACCGTTTATGCAAATTTGGCGGTTCAGAATGCGGATTTAATTATTGCAGTAGGCGCCCGTTTTGATGATCGGGTAACCGGAAGACTAGATGCTTTTGCTCCTTATGCAAAAATTATCCATATTGATATTGACCCTTCTTCTATCAGCAAGAATGTAAGAGTGGATATCCCTATCGTAGGAGATGCCAAAAATGTTTTAGGTCAACTCTTAGAAGAAATAGATAAAACTCCGGATACAAAAGAATGGCTTAAGACAATAGCAGAATGGAAGAAAAAACATCCCTTAAGGTACGAAGATAAAGGAAAGATAAAACCCCAATATGTGATAGAAGAAATTTATAATTTAACCAAAGGTGAAGCAATAATTGTTACGGAAGTGGGTCAAAACCAGATGTGGGCAGCGCAGTGGTATAAGTTTTCAAAACCCAGGACTTTTCTTTCCTCGGGTGGCTTAGGAACGATGGGTTATGGATTTCCGGCGGCAATGGGAGCAAAAGTGGGTTGTCCGAAAAGTATAGTTTTTGATATTGCGGGAGATGGCTCAATTCAGATGAATATACAGGAGTTGGCTACCTGTGTCTGTAATAAGATAAATGTAAAAGTGGCGATTTTAAATAATGGATATTTAGGGATGGTCAGACAGTGGCAAGAGCTTTTTTATAAAAAAAGATACTCCCATACCTGCTTATATAATCCAGATTTTGTAAAATTAGCCGAAGCTTACGGTGCAGTAGGAATTAGGGTGACTAAAAAAGAAGAGGTGCGTTCCGCAATTGAAAAGGCATTGGAGATAGATAATACCGTTTTTATTGATTTTCATATTGAGCCAGAAGAAAATGTTTTTCCGATGGTTCCCGCAGGAGAAGCAATTGATCGGATGATCGGAGGAATGGCATAATTTAGTTCATAGTTCATAGTTCATAGTTCATAGACTACGAACTAATATGAAACATACGATTTCAGTTTTAGTAGAAAACAAACCTGGGGTTTTGGCGCGTATCTCGGGTTTATTTAGTGCGCGCGGTTTTAATATTGATTCTTTGGCAGTAGGTGAGACTGAAGACCCAACAGTTTCGCGGATGACCATTGTGGTAGATGCTGCAGATGAAAGGATTTTAGAGCAGATCATTAAGCAACTGCGCAAACTCATCGATACGATTTCCGTGGTAGATTTAACTAAAAAGGATTTTATCCATCGGGAACTCGCTTTAGTAAAAATAAATTATACTAAAGAAAATAAAACTAAAGTAAATTCGCTCCTTCATAAGTTTAAAGAGGCAGAGCTTATCGAGACAGAAAAAGATACCGCTATCTTAGAAATCTGTGCAGAGTCTGAAAAGGTGAAGGAATTTTTAAATGAGGTAAAGGCATTCGGAATAAAAGAACTTATGCGCACTGGAAGAGTGGCAATGGCAAAATAAAGCTTATTTAATAAAAAGTAGTGAGTATTAAGTATTGAGTATTGAGAATTATTTAAAAAATAACTAACGAAACTAACGAACTTAACGAAAATAACGAAAATAACCTTAAAAAAGTAGGTAATAGATAGTAGGCAGGATTTAGGGAAGTTAAAAATTCCAAATCCCAATATCCAAATGCCGAATGTAGCAAAAGACAAGAAAAAAATCATCGGGATGCCGGTTTATTCGGCATTCCCAATAATGACCAAATTACCAAATGACCTAAAGAGGTTTTGGTTATTTTTTTATTTCGGTAATTGGAATTTATTTGGTGCTTGGTGCTTGGAATTTGGGATTTTGTTTTAAGGAAATTAGGTAAAGTTAGGGAGTTAATTAGTGATTAGTTAGTTGAGTTAATTAACGAAATAAATGAAAATAACGAACTCAACGAAATAAACGAAATTAACCAATTATCAATTTAAACGGGAAGGAGGAAATGATGGCTAAAATTTATTATGATCAGGATGCGGATTTAAGTATTTTAAAGGATAAAACTGTGGCAATCATTGGTTATGGTATTCAGGGCAGGGGTCAGGCATTGTGTTTGCGCGATTCGGGAATAAGGGTAGTAGTTTCAGAATTAGAAGGAACTGCTAATTTTGAAACCGCCAAAAAAGATGGTTTTGTTCCGGTTTCGGCAAAAGAAGCAGCAACCGCAGGAGATATTATCCAGATTTTAACTCAGGACCATGTGCAGGCAAAGGTTTATAATGAAAGTATAAAACCAGTTTTAAAAAAAAGAAAAGCACTTTGTTTTTCCCATGGATTTAACATAAGATTTAAACAGATAAAACCACCCAAAACCGTTGATGTATTTATGGTTGCTCCCAAAGGACCAGGTGCTTTGGTAAGAAAAATGTATGAAGAAGGAAAAGGTGTGCCTTCTTTAGTAGCGGTATTTCAGGATGCTACAGGTGATGCTTTAAAACTTGCTTTAGCCTATGCCAAGGCAATTGGTGCAACGCGTGCAGGAGTAATTGAGACTACCTTTGCAGAAGAAACTGAGACTGACCTTTTTGGAGAACAAACTGTTTTATGTGGGGGGGTAACCGAATTAATTAGGGCAGGATTCGATGTATTAGTAGAAGCAGGTTATCAACCGGAGATTGCTTATTTTGAGGTTTTGCATGAATTAAAATTGATTACCGATTTAATTCAGGAATTTGGTATCTCCGGGATGCGCAGACGTGTTTCTAATACCGCCTGTTATGGAGATTTAACGCGGGGAAAACGCATCATTACGGAAAAAACAAGAAAAGAGATGAGAAAAATTTTAAAAGAGATCGTTTCGGGAAAGTTTGCAAGAGAATGGATTAAAGAAAATGAGTTAGGTAGACCCAATTTTAATCGATTATTAGAAGAACAGGATAAACACCCCATTGAAGAGATAGGCAGAAGACTTCGAGAAATGATGCCTTGGATGAAGAAATAGCGTATAGCGGATAGTAAAAATAAACGCTAAAATTTAAAATTATAAGATGGAGAAAATCATTATCTTTGATACAACTTTAAGGGATGGAGAACAGGCACCCGGAGCATCTCTGACGAGTGAGCAGAAATTAGAGATTGCTCAACAGCTGGAGAATTTAGGGGTGGATGTAATTGAAGCAGGTTTTCCCATTGCTTCGGGAGATGATTTTAAATCGGTAGAACTTATTGCCCGGCAGATTAAAAAACCAATTATTTGTGGTCTGGCAAGATGTATAGAAAAGGATATCGAGTCTGCATACCAAGCATTAAAAAAAGCAAAGCATCCGCGTATCCATATATTTTTGGCTACCTCAAAGATTCATCTTAAATATAAGTTTAAGAAACCCCAAGAAGAAATCTTAGCGATTGCTAAGAAATTTACTCAATTGGCACGTAATTACTGCCAGGATATAGAATTTTCACCCGAAGATGCTACGCGTTCCGAAAGGGATTTTTTATTTAAGGTAATTGAGACTGCCATTCAAGAAGGCGCTACTACTATCAATATCCCAGATACCGTCGGATATAGTTATCCCCAAGAGATCTACGATTTAATTAAAGATATTTTAAATAATGTTCCCAATATTAATAAAGCGGTTCTTTCCATCCACTGTCATGATGATTTGGGAATGAGTGTGGCAAATTCTTTGTCTGCGGTTTTGGCAGGGGTACGTCAGGTGCATTGTACAATTAATGGAATAGGAGAACGGGCAGGAAATGCCTCATTAGAAGAAATTGTAATGGCGATAAAAACACGCAAAGATGTATTTGGTAATTTTTATACCTCTATCAATACAAAACAGATATACAATGTATCCCGTTTAGTTTCTACATTAACTGGATTTTTAGTGCCACCTAATAAAGCAATCGTTGGTAAGAATGCCTTTCGGCATGAATCAGGTATCCATCAGGATGCAATAATAAAGAAAAGGATAACTTATGAGATTATTGATCCTAAAGATGTAGGGATTCCTTCCAGCCAACTTGTTTTAGGGAAACATTCCGGAAGGCATGCTTTGTTAAAAAGACTTAATGATTTAGGTTTTAAGATAAATAAAAGTAAACTCAATGTTATATTTAAAAAATTTAAACAACTTGCAGATAGAAAAAAAGAGATTTTTGATGATGATTTAATTGCTTTAATGGAGGAAGAGGTAAAGAAAAAAATTAAAGGTGTATTTGAACTTAAATCCATAAAGGTTTCCACCGGAACTCAAATTCAACCGCAAGCAGAGGTAAAAATAAAATATAAAAATAAAATTTATTCTGCTACCTCCTCAGGCGATGGTCCAGTGGATGCCTGCTTTAAGGCGATTGATAAGATCACTAAACTTAAAGTGAAACTCTTAGATTTTAGTCTTAAATCCATAACTTCAGGAAAGGATGCTTTGGGTGAAGCAAACGTTATTCTTTCCTTAAAAGGTAAAACTTTCTCCAGTCGTGCTTCCAGTACTGATATCATTGAGGCATCAGTAAAAGCATATCTTGATGCCATAAACAAGGCGTTTTTATTTTGATCTTATGATGCAAAAAATATACGGTTTAATTGGTTGGCCAGTAGAACATAGTTTATCCGGCTTTATGCATAATGCTGGTTTTTCTTATTATAAACTCAATGCCTGTTATAAGTTATTTCCTTTAAAAGAAAACGAATTAGAAAATTTTTTAAGATCTCTTTCCAAAAATAATATCTACGGACTTAATGTAACTATTCCTTACAAAGAAAAAGTCATTAAATATCTTGATTGGAAATCTCCTGAGGTAAGATTCTGTGGCGCAAGCAATACCATTCTGGTAGAAAAAAATAACTATCTTAAAGGTTATAATACTGATGGAATTGGGTTTATTAGGCATCTCGTTTATGATTTAAAATTTAATCCGCAAGATAAAAATGTTTTAATTTTAGGAGCAGGTGGAGCAGCAAAGGCCATAACCCATCAGTTAGCCCGAAGGAAAGTAGCAAGCATCACTATTTATGATATAGATAAAGAAAAAGCCAGAAACTTAAAAGAGAAGTTAAGAAAAGATTTTAAAGATTGTAAAATTCAGGATATATCTTTTTTAGAAGAAGTCAATTTTAAAGATATAAACTTACTCATCAACGCTACTCCTTGCGGAATGAGAAAGAATGATCCTTCTCCAGTAGAAGAAAAAATGTTCCATAAGGATATGTTAGTCTACGACCTTATCTATAATCCTCCTCAGACAAAGCTTTTGAAATTAGCCCAAAAAATAGGCGCTAAAACTTCTAATGGTTTAGGTATGCTTCTTTATCAGGGGATGCTTTCCTTTGAGATTTGGACAGAGAAAAGAGCGCCTAAAAGGATAATGCAAGAGGCATTATTGAAGGCAATAGAGAAATGACTGCGCTAATAATTTTTATTTTTGGTTTAGTTATAGGAAGTTTTTTAAATGTGTGTATCTATAGGATGCCTAAAGGGGAGTCGATAATTAGACCGCGTTCGTATTGTCCTTGCTGTAAGAGAGCTATTTTTTGGTATGATAATATTCCACTTTTAAGTTATGTTATTTTAAAGGGAAGGTGTCGTTTTTGTAAAGAAAAAATCTCATTTAGATATTTTATCGTAGAGCTACTTACCGCAGGTTTACTTTTATTTTTATTTAAGCATTATGGATTAGGTTTTAATTTTATTTTCTATTCTTTATTCTGTTGTGGTTTAATCATTGCTACTTTTGTGGATATACAACATCGCATTATCCCAGATGAGATAAGTTTAGGGGGGATATTTGTAGGATTTATTTTGAATATATTTAAAGGGATATTCCTTCATTCATCCTTACCACCGAAAGATTCTTTTTTGGGGATTTTTGTAGGGGCAGGCATTATTTATCTTACCGGGAAAACCTTTGATTTTTTTTATTTTAGATTACTAAAAAAACCACCTATCGAAGGAGAGACTGAATCTTTGGGTTTTGGGGATGTAAAATTTTTAGCGATGATCGGTTCATTTTTGGGTTGGCAGAATGCTTTGCTTACTTTTTTTGTTGCCCCAGTAATCGGGACGATCTTTGGTTTAATCAGTTTATTCCTTACCAAAAGACATACTATTCCCTACGGTCCTTTTCTTTCCTTAGGTGCTTTTATCTCTATGCTTTGGGGAAAAACTATAATTGATTTTATTTCTTTAGAATATGGCTTTAGTGGGTTTTCTTTCTGACTTTGGGCTAAAGGATAATTTTGTAGGCGTAGTAAAAGCAGTTATTTTAAAGATAAATCCTTCGGTTAAGATTGTTGATATTTCTCATGAAGTTAGGCCTCAGGATATCTTAGAGGCAAGTTTTATCTTAAAGAGTTCTTATAGGTTTTTCCCTAAAGGAACGATATTTTTAACAGTAGTTGATCCTGGGGTAGGTAGTAAAAGAAAAGCAATTATTGTAAAAACAAAAGATTTTTATTTTGTTTCTCCGGATAATGGATTACTTTCTTTGGTTTTGAAAGAAGAACCACCTTTAAAGATTGTTGAGATTACCAACGATAAGTATTTTTTAAAACCTGTCTCTTTTACTTTTCAGGCAAGAGATATCTTTGCTTGCGTGGTAGGCTATCTTTCGCTTAAAGAGCCCCTTGGTAATTTTGGTAAAGTTATCAGCAGTTTTAAGACCTTAGAACTTCCTCCTTTTCAATTAAAGAAAAAAACCTTAGAGGCAGAGATTATCTATGTGGACCGTTTTGGAAATTTAGTTACCAATATTGATGAAAAAACATTTAAGGATTTTATCCGAGAGAAAAAATTTAAAATTAAAATAGGAAGATTTTTGATCGATAAACTTTCTTTAAATTACACGCAAGCAGAACCTTTTAAGCCTTTGGCTTTAATTGATAGTTTTGGATATTTAGAGATCTCTTTAAAGGAAAACAATGCTTCAGAGGTTCTAAAGTTAAAAAAAGGCGATAAAATCAAAGTAGAATTATTATAATGGATACGCTTATTAAAGAGATTCAAAAACCAAAAGGAAAAGAATACTTTTTATCCAAAAAAGTAGGAAAAGCCATTATGGATTATCAGATGCTTTCAGAAGGTGACCGTATTTTAGTGGCGGTTTCCGGCGGCAAAGATAGTCTTACACTTTTAAAGATATTAAGGGATAGATTAAGTTTTTCTCCAATAAAATATGAGCTTATTGCGGTACATGTTGATATGAGAAAAGGATGTATCCATTCTGAAATCCTTAAGGATTATTTTGAAAAAAACAATTACTCCTATATAATAGAAAAGACGGATATCTTTAAAGATAGTATTAACTCTAAGATAGACTGTTTCTGGTGTTCGTGGAATCGCCGAAAGACTATTTTCAAGCTTGCGGATAAACTTAATTGTAATAAAGTTGCCTTAGGTCATCATCTGGATGATATTGTGCAGACCATCCTTTTAAATTTATTTTTTAACGGAGAAATCTCCAGTATGTCTCCTAAACAGACGCTGTTTGAAGGAAAGATTACCATTATTAGACCCCTTGCCTATGTAGAAGAAAAAGAAATTATCCGTTTTGCAAAAGAACAGAATTTCCCGCAGCCGAATTGTCGCTGTCCCAATTCCTTTCTTTCTCAGCGCACTTATATTAAAGAATTAATTAAAGAGTTAGAAAAAAGAGTTCCCGATATAAAGAAAAATATTTTTAGAGCCTTAAAGAGGATAAAGAAAGATTACCTTCCTTAGAATTTATATGTTATAATAAAAAATAAATATGGTTATTATTTTAGGTTCGGTTATATTTTTTTTAGGAATTTTGATTATCTGGTGGTTAATCTCAAAGACCTTTTTGGGATTAAATCAACAGATAAATTTACTTAACCAAAATATAAATGAGCGTTTAAAAGAAACCAGCCTTTCTCTGGAAGCCACCCATAAAATAGTGGGAGAAAGATTGGATTCTGCTACTAAGGTATTTGGGGATGTGAAATTAAGTTTGGGCAGACTTGAAGAGAGTTACCGTCAGATCTATGCGATGACCAAAGAGATTTCTAATTTAGAGAATCTCTTACGCGCTCCTAAATTTAGAGGTGAGTTTGGGGAGACCCTTCTAGAGAGATTGCTTGAGGATATTATCCCTAAGGAGTTTATAAAATTTCAATACCGTTTTCGTAATTCCGAAGTAGATGCAGTAATCGTTGTGGGCAAAAACTTAATCCCCGTAGATGCTAAATTTTCTTTAGATAATTTTAAAAGATTTTCAGAAGCCAATTCTGAAGAAGAAAGAAATACTTTTTATCGTGCATTTGTCAGGGATGTAAAAAATAGGATAGATGAGATCTCTTCAAAGTATATCCTGCCTGAGGAAAATACCTTTGATTTTGCTTTTATGTATATCCCGGTGGAGGCGGTATATTATCAGATAAGTCAGGATGAAGAGATAACTTCTTATGCGCGAGCCAAAAAAGTAATCTTTGTTTCTCCCAATACCTTCTATGCGTATTTACAGGCGGTACTTTTAGGACTGAAAGGTATGAATATTCAGAAGAATATCAAAAAGGTCTTCTTAAGTTTAGCGCAACTTCAACAGGATCTAAAGAAATTTCAAGCGGATTTTGAACTTTTAGGTACCCATTTAGTTAATGCTAATAAGAAATACAATGAATCTCGCAATAAATTAGAGATATTTTCCCAAAAGTTAAATTCTACCACTGCCAGTCAGATTGAGTATGAACAAGGGGGTAAAGATGAATGATCAGAGATACTTTAGCCATCCGGGTATTGCAGCGGTTCTTTCTTTTCTATTTACAGGTTTAGGCCAAATTTATAATGGACAGATTAAAAAGGGGCTAATCATTATGTTTTTTTCTTCAGTAGCGATGATTTTAACTATCTTAGGAGCAATAGTTATAGGATGCTGGATTTTAGGGAAATTTAATTTCTTTATTTTATTAATCTTAGGTATAGGACTCTTTCTGATAGGGTTGAGCCTTATCTGTATTTTGGGTATATTTAGCATTGTCGATGCATTTAAAGAAGCACAGAAAAGGATTGCTTAAATAAAAATTGGTTTTAAGTTCAGATAGATATATATTTGAGTTAAAAGAAAAACCTTCAGATATAATTTTTACCTTTAGTCTGCGCGGTGCAGGTGATATGCGCATTAAAGAAAATCTTAATCTTTTTATAGAAAAGATTAATCCTCCTATAAAAAAACTAATCAAAGCCAAACAGGTACATGGTGCAAATGTGGGTTTGGTTAAAAGGAATAGGTCTTTTATTTATCAAAATTGCGATGCTTTAGTTACTAAAGAAAAAAGAACTGCATTAACTGTATTTAGTGCGGATTGTCTTTCTATTTTTTTATATGACTTCAAAAATAAAGCCTTAGGCTTGATCCATGCTGGCTGGCGAAGTACCAAAGAAAAAATCCTCTATAAAACAATAAAATTTATGTATGATAATTTTAAAACTGAGCCTAAAAATTTATATGTGGCTTTTGGTCCGGCAATAAGAAAATGTTGTTATGAAGTAGGAGATGAGTTTAAAAATTTATTTCCCCAAAGATATATTTATAAAAGAAAAAATAAATTATATTTTGATTTGGTGGGTATAAATCGAGATGAACTTATAAGCTTCGGTGTAAATAAAAAAAATATCTCTGATTGCTTACTCTGCACAAGTTGTAATAATGATATTTTGTTCTCTTATCGTAAAGAAGGGAAAAATTGTGGGAGAATCGTTTCATTGGGTATGCTTATTTAAGTAGTGAGTAGTGAGAGTTAGGTAAGTTAGGTATTTAGGTGTTAAGGTTTTAAGGTTTTTAGGTGTTAAGGTATTTAGGTATTTAAGGAATAAAAGAAAAAATTTAATGAAAACTATACGCTAAACGCTATACGCTATCCGCTATTAATAAGTAGTGAGTAGTGAGTATTGAGTAGTGAGTAATGAGGGATAAGGGAGTTTAGGGAGTTAGGTAAGTTAGGTAAGTTAGGAAGTAAATTAACGGAAATAACGAGATTAACGAACTAAACGAAAATAACTAAATAAAAAGGAGGAGTAACAATGGCAAAGGCAATTGTTATTTATTATTCAAGGACGGGTAATACCAAAAAGATGGCAGAGTTTATTGTGGAAGGATTAGAAAAAGAAAAGATAGAAGTGGATTTAAAAAAGACTGAAGAAGTAAAGGTAGAAGAATTGTTAAAGTATGATGCGATTATTATTGGCTCGCCCACTTATTATGGGACTATGGCTTATCCGATAAAAAAACTTTTAGATGATTCCGTAAAATTTCATGGCTCTTTAGAGGGTAAAATTGGAGCAGCTTTTTCCTCTTCTGCAAATATCGCAGGTGGAAATGAAACCACTATCTTAGATATATTAAATGCGATGCTTATTCATGGGATGATTATTCAGGGAGACCCCCAAGGTGACCATTACGGTGCGGTTTCTATTGGTAGCCCTGATGAGCGGGTAAAAAAACAGTGTTTGAGAATGGCAAAAAGGATTGCCAATCTTCTTAAGACATTGGGCAAATAATTATGTATCAGGTTATTTTAGTTACCTGCCCCAATAAAAAAGAGGCAAGAAAAATTGCCACTTTTTTGGTTAAGGAAAGATTAGCTAGTTGCGTAAATATTATAGATAAGATAGAATCATTTTTCTGGTGGCAAAAAAAGATAGATTATGCAAAAGAAGTCCTTTTAATCATAAAATCAAAGAAGAAGAATTTTTCTAAGGTTGTAAAAAATATAAAGAGACTACATAGCTATAAAGTTCCGGAGATAATCGCCTTAAAAATTATAGCGGGAGAAAAAAAATATTTAAATTGGATAGATGAGTCTCTCGGGATATAATGTAAGTATCATTTTGGCATTTTTAGGGGGATTGGTTGTAAGTTTTTCTCCTTGTATTTATCCTTTGCTTCCGGTATTTTTGGGTTCGATAAGCCCCTATACACAAAAAAGTAAATTTAAAGGATTCTTTTTAAGTTTTTTTTATGTTTCAGGATTTGCTTTTGTTTATAGTTTATTAGGAATTATCTCAAGTCTGGGTGGTTCGGTCTTTGGTAGGATAATTATCTATCCTTTAAGTCGGATAACTGCAGGAGTTATTTTTATTATCTTTGGTTTATCCCTTTTAGATATTTTTTCTTTAAAGATGATCTCTTTTAAAATACCTTTAAGATATATGTCTTTTCCTTATTTAAAAATATTTTTTATGGGCTTAAGCTCAGCTTTGGTAATTAGCCCCTGTGTTTCCCCGGTTTTAGGTTCAATACTTTTATATGTAGCGATGAAAAAAGAGATCTTTTATGGTTGGCTTTTACTTATAAGTTTTGCTTACGGAATGGGCTTTCTTTTAATTTTATGTGGGACTTTTAGCAGTTTAATTTTAAGCCTTCCTAAGTCAGGGAGATGGACAGAAAAGATTAAAAAAATAAGCGGTTTGGTTTTAATCTTAAGCGGGTTATATTTTATTATCGCCACTTTGAGCGGTAAATTTTGATGAGAAGGATAATTTTTTTAGTTATATTTATTTTAATTTTCCCTATAATATTAAATGCCCAGTCCATTTATAAGGATGCGCTGGATTTTAGTCTGCCTTCATTAAATGATGAAAAAGTTTCCTTAGAAGATTTTAATAATAAACCATTAATTCTTTTATTCTGGACAACTTGGTGTCCCTATTGTCGCAGAGCCATTAATTTACTTAATCAAAAGTATGATGAAATTAAAGGCTCAGGAATTGAAATTCTGGGTATAAATATAGAAGAACCAAAGCAGAGGATAGAAAAGTTTTTAGAAGAATATCCGATAAAATTTAAGATTCTTATGGATAAAGACGGGAAAACTGCCTATACCTACAGGGTATTAGGGATCCCTTATTACGTTTTGATTGATAAAAACAAAAAAATAAGATTTGAGGCAAACTATTTACCTAAGGATTATAAAGAGATACTTAAGGATTAAATGAAAGAAAATCTTGAATTGTTTTTAGACCTTTATGAACTTACAATGGCACAGGTCTATTTTAAATATAAAAGAAATACCTTAGCCTGCTTTGACCTTTTTGTAAGGGATTTGCCCTTAAACCGTAATTATCTTTTAGTAAGCGGGCTTTCTGATATTATAGATTTTGTAAGTAATTTAAAATTTTCTAAAATAGCGTTAGATTATTTAAAGACAAAAAAATTATTTTCCCAAGATTTCTTAGATTATTTAAAAAATTTTCGTTTTAAAGGTGACCTCTGGGCGCTTCCCGAAGGAGAAATCTGTTTTGCGAATGAACCCATTTTAAGGGTGGAGGCAAATATTATTGAAGCGCAAATTTTAGAAGGATTTTTACTTAATACCATAAACTTACAGACTATGCTTTCCACCAAAGCAGGTAGGATTTTTTCCGTAGCCAAAGGTAGGCAATTATACGATTTTTCTTTAAGAAGAACACAAGGCCAGGATGCAGCAATAAAGGCAGCGCGTTGTTCGTATATCGCAGGATTCTCGGGGACATCCAATGTTTTGGCAGGCTTTCTTTATAATATTCCCATAGTAGGAACTATGGCACATTCTTTTGTGATGAGTTTTCCCAAAGAGATAGAAAGTTTTTTTGCTTATAGTAGGTGTTTTCCTGAAAAAACTATCCTTTTGGTAGATACCTATAATACCGAAGAGGGAATAAAAAATGCTATCAAAGTAGGACTCCAACTTAAGAAAAAAGGATTTAGACTTTTGGGGATTCGCTTAGATAGTGGTGATATTGTTTCTTTAGCCAAAAAGGCGCGCCAGATGTTAGATAAAGCAGGGCTTAATTATGTAAAGATATTAGCCAGTGGTAATTTAGATGAATATAAAATTGAAAAAATGCTTAAAAGTCAACCTCCTATAGATAGTTTTGGTGTAGGTACACATATGGGAACTAGTTCCGACAGTCCTTATTTAGATGTAATATATAAGTTGAGTCAGGTAAGTTATGATAAAAAGAGATTTTTACCGACGATGAAACTAAGTCAAAAAAAATCTAACTATCCGGGAAGAAAGCAGATTTATAGGATAAAGGATAAAGATGGAATTTTCCTAAAGGATATCTTAGGATTAGAGGAGGAAAAAATAAAAGGTATCCCTCTTTTAAGAAAGGTATTTGATAAAGGTAAAATTGTATATAGAAGTCCTAATTTAGAAAAGATAAAAGAATACGCTTTAGAAAATTTATCGTATTTAGCCTCTTCTTATAAAGATATAAATAAAAAAGTAGTTTATCCAGTAATTATAAGTAAAGGGTTAGATAAATTAACTAAAGATTTAAAGAAAAATTTAAAAAATAGGCAATAAAATGTCTAAGAAAGTCCTTACTACCGGAATAGGTAGTATGCCGCAGAAAGAACCTAAGGAAGCATTAGATTTAATCTTTAAATATACTCCTTTTGTCCCTTTTTGGCCACAACTTCCCAAAAGGGATATCCGCGAAGGGATGTGTCTACAATTTAGTGAGGGTTTTTCGTTTTTAAAAATTTATGAGAAGGGAATTATCTATGAGCTTAAAGATTCAGAGAAGAATTTAGAGGATTTCTATAGTCATATAATTAATGAGGATATAGATTATTTTAGGATAAGCCCTGAGTTTGCTTTAGGGCTTTATCTTTTTTATGAAAGATTAAAGAAAATTAATTTAAAGGAAATCCAATTTATTAAACTTCAAATTACCGGTCCATTTACCTTTTTAGGTTCAATTAAAGATGCAGAGGGAAATTTAGTTTTACAGAATGAAACTATTATGGAGGCAATTAGTAAAGGTTTAACTATGAAAGCATTATGGCAGATAAAACTTTTTAAGGAGTTTAATAAAAGAATAATTATTTTTTTTGATGAGCCATATTTAAGTTGTTTTGGTTCTGCCTATACACCTATAAACAGAGAAGAGATTTTAAAGATTTTAAATCAGGTTTTTAGTGAATTAAAAAAGTTGGTTTATCAGAAACTTTCCTTGAATTCTAAGGATATATTATTAGGTCTGCACTGCTGTGGCAATACCGACTGGTCTATTTTTTTAGAGATGGATGATTTAGATATTCTCAGTTTTGATGCCTTTGGCTTTGCGGACAAACTTTTGCTTTATAGTTCACAAATAAAAGGATTTTTAAAAAGAAAAGGTATACTCTGTTGGGGGATAGTTCCTACTTTGGAATTTAATGATAAAATAGATGAGATTTTTCTTTTAGAAAGATTTAATTCTATTTTCAATGAATTTCTTAAAAAAGGACTAGATAAAGAGTTAATTTTAGATAATCTCATTTTAAGTCCTGCCTGTGGCTTAGGAAATGTTAAAGAAATATATACAGAAAGAATTTTTGCTTTACTTTCTCAATTGTCTTTAAAGATTTTTTAATCCTCAATTTTATAAAGGTCTATATATATCCCATCTATTACGGTGCTGAATAACTTAGGATAATTTTTATCCATTAAATCTCTTATAGCTTGGGATTCAGGGTCTAAATAACCTTTTCTATCCCAGGAGGCAGAGATTAGCCAGATTTTTTTAAAATGATATTGATTTTTTAATTCCTCAATATCTTCTTTAGAAATTAAAATAGCATTAGGAATCTTATTTTTTTGTTTAATACTTTCATAAAATAAACTCCAATATCCTGTTAATTTAAAGGGCGTATAGGCAATAATATATTTACCTATTTCATACCCTGACCTTAAATAATATAAAAAAAGAGGTGGTAAACTGGGATGAGTATGCAAGACTATATCAGTTGAATCTTTATTTTTATTTACAAATTCTGCTATATGTTTGATAGGTTTTTTTAAATGCACACCATAATGGTAAGGGATCTGGGGTAGAGGCATAATAAGGTTATAGTAGTTATAAAGAGAAAAAGAGATAAAAATAACTATAAGAAATAAAGTAATAAATTTTAATAGGCGAAAGGATATTTTTTCTATTCCTTTAGCTATCAGTATATAAAAGAAAGGAGAAAAAACCATCAGTTGTCGGCTAAGAAATATATTCATAATACATCTTGAGAATAAAAATAAAGAAAATATCGGGATAATTGAAAATAATAAAAGAAAAATAGTTTCTTCTTTATATTTCTTTAAGGCAAGCAATCCTAACAAATATAAGAATAAAAATAAAATAAAACTCCACCAGAAAATATTCTTGGTAGCATTATAGCCAACAAAGAAATTACCCAAGACAATCAAAATTTGCTGCCAAAGAAGTTTTTTACTTGTCCAGAAAAAGAATTTTACTATGATAAAATTATTTATAAAATATATCAAGAGAGGGAAAAAATATATAAATACTAACATTATACTGATGAGCCATTTTTTAAAAAGATATCTTTTATTTTTAGAAAAAAGTAATACTAAAAAACTTAAGGGAAATAATATTAGAGAGAGATACTGTGTATAGATAGCCAAGGTAAAAGTAATAATAAAACCCCACCAAAGATAATTTTTATTCTTTTTTAAAGCCAGAAGATAAAAGTAAACTGTTAAAAGAAAAATAAAAACTCCCATGCTATATCCCCTTGCCTCTTGAGAATACCATATATGTAAAGGTGAAATCGCAAAGATAAAACTACTGATCAGACCCACCCTTTCATTAAGGAGTAATTTTGCCAATTTATAGATAAAAATAATACTTAAAAGTCCAAAAACAAAAGGCAAAAATCTTAAAGAGAATTCAGTATCACCAAATATGTTTCTCCAGAGTAATTCTAAGAGATAAAAAAACCATGCATTTTCTAGTTTTAATATTTTAAAAAAATAAATTTTTAACTCTTTTTCTCCTAGTAGATACCATCTTGATAACCATGTTGCTTCATCGTACCAAAGATCAAACCCGCCTAATTTATAGATTCTTAAGATGGCTGCCAGAGTAAAAATAATAAGAAATACAGGGCTATATTTAGAGGAGAAAATTTGATTTTTCTTAGACATATTTTAATTAAAGATTAAATTATTATATTACTATTTATTAAAGTTTAAAGAAAATTTTGTATTATTATGTAAAGTTCATAGACATGGGTAACGCTTTTGCTTTTTAAATTATGCACAACGTATAAAAATGTTTTGTTTATCTGTAGTTTTACAGCAAAAATTTAAGCTAATGTAAAATATCTTTCGCACTTTTATATTGCCAAATAAACAAAAAAGGCATCTCAGATGCCTCAAAAGAATCTCTTGCAAAATCCCTTGACTTTTCTAATAATATGTGTTAATTTATAATAGAAATTTTTAAGTACCTTTAAACTGGTCCAGAGAGGCCAGAAAGGAAATTATGAATTATTTAATAAATAAAAATAAAACCCAACCTAAAAGAAAGGTTGGGATTTTTTTTATCTAAAAGATGAAAGAGAAATCTAAGGTTATGGATAAGGAAACCATCCGCAGAACCCTTATGCGTCTTGCCCATGAGATTTTGGAAAAAAATAAAACAGTTGAAAATTTATGCCTTGTGGGTATAAGGACAAGGGGAGTTTATCTTGCTCAACGGCTTAGAGAATATATTTATGAGATTGAGAAAAAAACCATTCCTTTAGGCATATTGGATATTACTTTATACCGCGATGACCTTACCTTAGTTTCAAATCAACCCGTGGTCCACAAAACTGAGATTGATTTTGATATAACGGATAAGGATATAATTTTGGTAGATGATGTTTTATATACGGGAAGGACAGTGCGTTGCGCTTTAGATGCCTTAATCGATTTCGGAAGACCCAAAACTATTCAGTTAGTAGTTTTAATTGATCGGGGACATCGAGAACTTCCCATAAGGGCAGATTATGTAGGCAAAAATATTCCTACCTCAAAAAAAGAGATTGTAGAAGTAAGGTTAGAAGAAATAGATAATGAGGATACGGTTTTGATTTTAGAAAAGGATGAATAATAAACTAAATTGGACAAGGAAAGATCTCTTGGCGCTTTCCGAATTAAGCAAAGAAGAGATAGAATTAATTTTAGAAACCGCCTCTTCTTTTAAGGAAGTCTCTACGCGAGAAATTAAAAAAGTCCCTGCTTTGCGCGGGAAAACTGTAGTGAATCTTTTTTATGAACCTTCTACCCGCACGCGCGTTTCTTTTGAGATTGCCGCTAAAAGATTATCCGCGGATGTGATTAATATTATTGCGGATAGTTCTAGTGTTCGCAAAGGAGAAAGTTTAGTAGATACCGGAAAGAATTTAGAGGCATTAAAGATCGATATTATTGTCTTAAGGCATAACTCTTCCGGTGCAGCCCATCTTTTGGCGCGTAATGTGGGAGTAAGTGTGATAAATGCAGGTGATGGCTGGCATGAGCATCCGACACAGGCGCTTTTAGATATATTCACTTTAAAAGAAAAATTTGGTAAAATCCAAGGTTTAAATGTAACGATTATTGGAGATATTGCCCATTCAAGAGTTGCCCGCTCCAATATTTGGGGATTAACTAAGTTAAAAGCAAATGTCTGCGTCTGCGCACCCAAAGAACTTTTACCCCAAGATATTGAAAAATTGGGCGTAAGAGCAACCACGGATATTGATGAGGCATTAAAGGATGCGGATTGTATAAATGTTTTAAGGATGCAGTTAGAGAGAGATGAAAGGAGTGTTTTCCCTTCTACTTTAGAATATTTTAAACAGTATGGGATAACCCAAGAAAGATTAAAAAAACTAAAAAAGAATATCTTAATTATGCATCCCGGACCTTTAAATCGGGGAGTAGAAATTTCCAGTGAAGTAGCGGATGGAGAGAATTCTTTAATTTTAGAGCAGGTTACTAATGGGATTGCGGTAAGGATGGCGGTTTTATATTTGGTTTCTCAGGCAAAATAAATTATGCGCCTAATCATTAAAGAAGGTTTTATAGTTGATCCGATTAATAATTTTAAAGGCAACGCAGATATTCTCATTGAAGGGGGAAAAATCAAAAGGATAGATAAAAAGATAGAAGAAAAAGCAGATAAGGTTATTCAAGCAAAGGATAAAGTAATTCTTCCGGGTTTAATCGATTTACATGTCCATTTAAGACAACCAGGTAGAGAAGATAAGGAAACTATTTTTACCGGAACAAAAGCATCAGCAAAAGGAGGTATAACTACTGTCTTGGCAATGCCTAATACAGAGCCACCCATTGATTCCCAAGAGAATTTAAAGTTATTAAAAGAAATTATCAAAAGGGATGCCCAGGTTGAGGTTCTGCCTTCCGCTACCATTACTTTAAAAAGAGAAGGGAAAAAATTAGTAGATTTAAAGAGTTTAAAAGAGGAAGGAGTTTTTGTTTTCACTGATGATGGTTCCTCCATAGACGATGAAGATTTAATGCTTCAGGCTATGCTTACCGCAAAGAAAGAAAATGTACTTTTATTTCTTCATTGCGAGGATAAAAATTTATCCGGTAAAGGCGTGGTAAACTTAGGAGTTATTTCTACCCGTTTAGGATTAAGGGGTATTCCTAAGGAGGCGGAATATAAGAGGATAGAAAGAGATTTAAAACTGGCTAAAGATACAGATTGTCCTATCCATATTACCCATATAAGTTGTAAAGAATCAGTAGAACTCATTGCTCAGGCAAAGAGAAAAGGAATAAGGGTTAGCTGTGATACTTGCCCCCATTATTTTTCTTTAACCGAGGATGACCTTTTAGATTTTGATACTAATAAAAAAATAAATCCTCCTTTAAGGACAGAAGAGGATGTTTTAGTTATAAAACAAGCTTTAAAAGAAGGAATAATTGACTGTATTACTTCCGATCATGCTCCCCATACCGAGCATGAGAAAGAAATTGAATTTGAAAATGCGGAATTTGGAACGATTGGCTTAGAGACAGAATTATCCGTAGCCATCACGGAGTTGATAGAAACAGGTATAATCGATTGGCAGAAATTAGCAGAACTTTTCTGTAGAAATCCTGCTAAAATTTTAGGGATAGATAGGGGCAGTTTAACTTTAGATAAAGAAGCAAATTTAGTAATTTTAGACCCCCAAAAATATTGGACCGTCAAAAAGGAAGATTTTTTAAGTCGTTCTAAAAATTCTGCCTTTTTAGACAAGACATTAAAAGGAAAAGTTGAATACACTATTTATAAAGGTAATATTATTTATGAAGAGAAAAAATGAAGTTTATTTTAACTAAAGAATTAGGAAGGTTGGCTAAGTGGTTGAGGATCTTGGGTTTTGATGCTGTTTATTTTAAAGAAGAAAACAAAAGTCTACTTTTATTAGAGGCATTAAGATACGGTCGGATTATCCTTACTCGCAATCAGCATATAAGTAGAGAAAGGGCGATTAAAGTTATAAACATAAAATCCCAAAATTTAAAGGAACAACTTAAACAGTTAATCCAAGAACTTAATTTAACTTTGGATAAAGATAAGATGTTTAGTAGATGCGTAATTTGCAATTTGGAATTAGAGTATATTGAGAAAAATAAGGTGAAAGAAAGAGTTCCTGAGTATGTATTTAATACGCAAGAAAATTTTTATCTCTGTAAAGGTTGTAATCGCATTTACTGGCAGGGAACACATTGGGGTAATGTCGCTAAGACTTTGGGAGAAATAACGAACTAAACTGAAATGGAATTTATTGCCGATTTTCATATTCATTCTAAATACTCACGCGCTACCAGTCGCGATATGGATTTAGAGCATATCGCGGAATGGGCAAAATTAAAAGGGATAACTTTAATGGGAACCGGTGATTTTACTCATCATTTATGGCTTGAAGAGTTAAAAAATAATTTAGAAGATTTAGGAAATGGCTTATTTAAATACCGCGATATTTATTTTATTTTAACTACAGAAATCTCCAGTATCTATTCTAAAAAAGGGAAAACTTACCGAATACATAATATAGTTTTTGCCCCTTCTTTTAAGACCGTAGATAAAATAAATGAAGTTTTATCAAGATATGGAAATCTATCTTCTGATGGAAGGCCTATTATAGGACTGGATGTAGCAGAAATGGCGCGTATAATCTTTGATATCGATGAGAATTGTATGGTTGTGGCTAGTCATATTTGGACTCCTTGGTTTTCTTTATTCGGCTCAATGTCCGGATTTGATAAAATAGAGGATTGTTTTGAAAAGCAGACCCCGAAGATATTTGCGGGAGAAACAGGTTTATCTAGTGATCCGGCGATGAATTGGAGATTGTCTTGCTTAGATAGGATTACTTTAATCAGCAATTCTGATAGTCATTCTCCCCAAAAGATAGGCAGAGAAGCAAATGTTTTTGATTGTGAATTAGACTATAAGACGATAAGGGAAGTTTTAAAAACCAAGGATAAAAAAAGATTCTTATATACGATAGAGTTTTTCCCTCAGGAAGGAAAATACCATTTTGATGGACATAGACTTTGCGGGATATGTTGGTCGCCTAAAGAAACTAAGGAAAACAAAGGAATTTGCCCAAAATGTAAAAGGCCAGTAACTGTTGGAGTGATGAACCGTGTAGAGCAGTTAGCGGATAGACCCGAAGGTTTTGTTCCTGAAAATGCCATCCCCTATAAAAATTTAATCCCTTTAGATGAGATAATTGCAGAAGCAAAAGGGATCGCTAAAGGTAGTCTTTCTATTGAAAGGGATTATCGCAGTATTGTTAGTAAATTTGGTAATGAATTTGATGTTTTAATGAAGGTGTCGGAGGAAGAATTAAGAAGGAATTTATCTTTTAAGATTGCTGAAGGAATTATGCGGATGCGTCAAGGTAAGATAAATATAAGGCCTGGCTTTGATGGTGAATATGGTAAGATTTCTATTTTTGAGGAAGAAAAGAAAACAAAATCCGATGAACAATTGAGTTTATTTTAGAGATGAGAAGTATTATAATTTATTATTCTTATACGGGCAATACAAAAAGAGTAGCGGAGATTTTAGCGGATTATCTAAAAGGAAAAAATAACGAAGTAGAAATCGTGCGTTTAGAAGCGCAGGAGTCTTCCCATTTTTTTAAACAAGCCATACGTGGACTTACTCATAAAAAAACCAAGATAAATCCGGTAAATTTTGATTTAAAAGATTACGATTTAATCTGTTTTGGCACTCCTGTTTGGGCATTTGGACCAGCACCTGCGATGAATACATATCTAGATAAATGTTTTAATTTAGAAAAAAAAGAAGTAATTTTATTCTGTACTTATGGAAGTGGTGTAGGTAAAGAGAGATGCTTAGATTATATGCAAAAGATTTTAGAGAAAAAACAAGTTAAAAAAATAAGCAGATTTTCTATCCAACAATTTAACCTAAATAAAGAATTAATCCTTTCTAAAATTAAAGGGATATTGTAAAATAATCGTTTAGGAAGATGAGATTCATATATTCCAATATTGAGTATAAAAAACATCCGGAAGAAGACTCTATAATAGTTACAGGAGAGATAACCAATGACGCAGGGAAACATTATAATACTGTGGTTTTTCGAATGATTCTATTTATTCGAGCCATTCCGGTGGCAAATGTAAATTTTGTGGTACGAAATTTTTATGCTAATCAGACAAAACCTTTTGAGGTAAGAGTCCCTGAGTTAAGTTATAAGTTGATTTCCCGTATCAGTCGTTGTGAAATCTATCCGGAAAGTGCTTATTAAAAGCGCCTGTAGCGCAATGGATAGCGCAATGGCCTCCGGAGCCATGTGTGGCCGTTCGAATCGGCCCAGGCGCATTTTATTAGTAGGCAGTAGTTAGTAGGTAGGATTTAGAGAGTTAGGTATTTAGGTATTAAGGTTTTAAGGTGTTAAGGTGTTTAGGAAATAAGAAAAGAAAAACTATACGCTAAACGCTATACACTATCCGCTATTAATAAGTAGTGAGTAGTGAGTAGTGAGTAGTGAGTAGTGAGGGGTTAGGAGTTAGGTAAGTATGTAGTATATAGTATTTAGTATGTAGGGAAGATTTTAAATGACAAAGTAAAAAATTCAAAGCACAAAATAAATCTAAGTATTAAATATAGTAAGTGAAATTAACGAACTAAACGAAATTAACCAATATTATAAGAAACGGTCTTCGATTACTTAAAGAGGTAGTCTCTGTATGGATAGAGAAACGGTCTTTAGAAAGAAAATAGTGGGGGTAATTGGAGGGCATAATTGTAATAAGGAAGTGGAGCAATTAGCCCAAAATTTGGGCAAAAAATTGGCAAAAGTGGTAGATTTTTTAGTTTGTGGCGGTTTAGGTGGAGTAATGAAGGCGGTTTGTAAAGGATTCAAGGAAGGGGGAGGTATAACTATAGGAATTATACCCAGTTATGATAAAGATACCGCTAATCCTTATGTGGATATTGTTATTCCTACAGGTTTAGGTTTAGCTAGGAATGTTTTAGTAGTAAAAACTTCTGATGTAGTAATTGCTTTACCCGGTGAATATGGGACTCTATCAGAGATAGCTTATTGTTTACAGTTAGGAGTTCCCATAATCAGTTTAAAATCTTGGAATATAAAAGGAGTAATTAAAGCTAAGACCATTGAGGAAGCAATAGATAAAGTAAAAGAGATTCTAAAATTATGAAAAAAGCCTATCTGGCTTTAGAAAATGGTTTGGTTTTTGAAGGTAAAGCTTTTGGTGCAGAAGGAGAAGTTTATGGCGAAGTAGTATTTAATACCTCCATTACCGGTTATCAAGAAATCCTTACTGATCCTTCTTATAAAGGTCAAATTGTCACGATGACTTATCCTTTAATTGGTAATTACGGGATAAATGATGAGGATATTGAATCTTTAAAACCACAAGTAGAAGGATTTGTGGTAAAGGAACTAAGCCAAATTTATTCTAATTGGAGAGCAGGCCTTTCTTTAGAAGAATATTTGATGAAACATAATATTGTGGGAATTCAAGGTATAGATACAAGGGCTTTAACCCGCGCCATCCGTTTACAAGGAGCAATGAAAGGAGTGCTTTCTACAAAGGATTCTGACCCACGAAGTCTAATAAAAAAAGCAAAAGAATCCCCTGGACTTATAGGTAGGGATTTAGTAAAAGAAGTCACTTCCCAAAAACCTTATTTTTGGAAAGATAAAAATAATCTCAAAAAAGAAAAATTCTCTGTGGTGGTTTTGGATTGCGGAGTAAAGTTTAGTATTTTAAGAAACTTAAGCAAAGTAGGTTTTAAGATAGAGGTAATTCCTGCTTTTACTAAAGCAGAGGATATTTTAAGAAGAAAACCCGATGGAGTTTTGCTTTCTAATGGTCCGGGAGATCCTTCTGCGGTAAGTTATGTGATTGAGACGGTGCGGGATCTTTTAGGGAAAGTTCCGATTTTTGGTATATGTTTGGGACAGCAGATGTTGGGTTTGGCTTTAGGCGGTAAGACCTATAAATTAAAATTTGGCCATCATGGAGGAAATCATCCGGTAAAAGACATCAAGACAGCAAAAGTGGCTATTACTGCCCAAAATCATGGTTTCTGTGTGGATAAGAATTCTATTCTTGATAAAGACTTAAAAATTACCCACATAAATTTATACGATTCTACCTTAGAAGGGTTAGAGCATAAAAAACTTAAGTTTTTTTCAGTGCAATACCATCCAGAAGCAGGTCCTGGTCCAAATGATGCCCTTTATCTATTTAAAAAATTTTTTGATTTAGTTAGTAATTATGCCCAAAAGAAAGGATATTAAAAAAATTTTAATTATCGGTTCAGGTCCCATTATTATTGGCCAAGCTTGCGAGTTTGATTATTCAGGAACCCAAGCCTGTAAAGCTTTAAAAGAAGAGGGTTTTAAGGTGATTTTAGTAAATTCTAATCCTGCCACGATTATGACTGATCCTGAGATGGCTGACCGTATCTATATTGAACCGATAACCGTAGAGATATTAGAAAAGATTATTAGAAAAGAAAGACCCGATGCGCTTTTGCCTACCTTAGGAGGACAGACCGGTTTAAATGTAGGGATCCAATTAGCAGAAAAAGGTATCTTAGATAAATATTCTGTAGAGATGATCGGTGCAAATAGGTCGGCAATTCGTAAGGCAGAGGATAGAAAGTTATTTCGCCAGACAATGAGAAAAATAAACCTTGATCTTCCCCGAAGTAGGCTCGCTTACAATATGAAAGAGGCATTAAAAGCAGTAGAGGAAATTGGTTTTCCCGTAGTAGTCAGACCCTCTTTTACCTTAGGGGGAACCGGTGGAGGTTTTGCGCGTAACTTAGAAGAATTTAAAGAAGTTGCCTGGCGGGGGCTAAATATGAGTATGATTTCGGAGATTTTAATTGAGGAATCGGTAGTGGGCTGGAAGGAATATGAGTTAGAGGTGATGCGCGATAAAAAGGATAATGTGGTAATTATCTGCTCAATTGAAAATTTTGATCCCATGGGGATACATACTGGAGATTCGATTACGGTTGCCCCAGCCCAGACCTTAACCGATAAAGAATATCAAAGGATGCGCGATGCGGCGATTGCCTGTATAAGGGCGATTGGCGTGGAGACTGGTGGCTCAAATATCCAGTTTGCCATAAATCCTAAAGATGGTCGGATGGTAATTATTGAGATGAATCCGCGCGTTTCACGTTCTTCTGCTTTGGCTTCAAAAGCAACGGGTTTTCCCATTGCTAAAATTGCTGCCAAATTAGCCATTGGTTATACCTTAGATGAAATCCCTAATGATATTACCAAAGAAACTCCTGCCTCTTTTGAGCCAGTAATTGATTACTGTGTAGTAAAAATACCGCGTTTTGCCTTTGAGAAATTTCCTTCTGCAGATTCTACCTTAACTATCCAGATGAAATCCGTAGGGGAGGTAATGGCGATTGGTAGGAATTTTAAAGAAGCATTACAGAAGGCAA
>Ga0078972_1005715_pt1 | contig 31075 bp, 26 predicted proteins | sample YelNatPaOPGAMG01_FD_67568 | JGI IMG/M metagenome (GOLD analysis project Ga0078972, IMG submission 67568) | Hot spring thermophilic microbial communities from Obsidian Pool, Yellowstone National Park, USA - OP-RAMG-01 (SPADES assembly) (version 2) | ecosystem: Environmental > Aquatic > Thermal...
TGCGTTTGTTGATAGCGATGAACAGGGCCAGAAAAGTGGTGCAGATGTACAGCCAGGGCGAGAAGCGTGCCACGTGCACCACTTCCACTCCAGCAGCGACACGCAGGACGAAGCAGGCGGCGATGGCCAGCAGGTCCACGATGAGCACGCTCTTCATGCCGAAAGAGTAGGCGATGTTCACGACAAGGTAGGCAACCGTCACCGCCAAGAAGCCGACGCCGAGCGCCCAGGCCACCGCAAGGGACAGGGCTATGAGGGCGGCGGCCGCCACTGCCGCTACCGCTGGCGACAACTGGCCGGACGCCAGCGGCCGCAAGCGTTTGCTCGGATGAGCGCGGTCTTTCTCGATGTCTGCCAGATCGTTGATGATATAGACGGCGCTCGAGACCACACAGAAGACGAGGAAGGCGGCAACGCTCCTGGCGAGCGAGGGCCAGTGCAGCAATTTGCCGTCGAAAACGACCGCGGCCAAGACGAAGACGTTCTTGGGCCACTGCCTCGGCCGCATCGTACGCAGAAGCAGGCGGGGCACGGAGCGAGTTACTGAGCGCTCTTGCAAAGCTTGCACCATGACGCCGAGCATAATAGGCTAGCCGTTCGAGCACGGCAAGAAGGCTAGCTGCCAGCGCTCGGGCACAACACCAACGGGAGGAAGGCTACCATGAGCGACTCTTCTGCAGCCGAGAGCATCATCAACGAGATCATTGAGATCGGTCGCCTCATGTACGACCGCTTCCTCACCGATGCTGCCGGGGGCAACATCAGCGTCAAGTCCTGGGATCGTATCTACCTGACACCCCGCTACGCCGGAGCGCGCTATCATTGGCGGTTGCCCGCCGACCTGATCAACATCCTCGATCTGCAGCATAACGTGCTCGCCGGGCCGACGCCGATCTCGCGCGAGAGCGAGATGCATTTGGCTCTTTTCGACGCCTTCCCGGAGGCCGGCAGCGTGATCCACGCCCACGCGCCCAACCTGATGGTGTTCGCCTCCGCCGGCCGCCCAATGCCACCAGTGATGGAATACACGCAGAAGTTCGGCACCATCGGCCTCACTGCGCCGGCCGCCAGCCATACGCCTCAACTTGCGCGTGAAGTCGTCGCCTATATGAGCGCTAAGCGCGAGGCCTTCGCCCGTTCCGCTCAAGCCGTGCTCCTGCCCGGCCATGGCGTCGTCGTCATGGCTCACGATCTGCTGGAGGCTTACGACACCCTGGAGCGCCTGGAACGCAACGCTCGCTGCCTGCTGCTGCAGGCCAATCTGCCGTCCAGCCCGGCGGCGCTGCCCTGATGGTCGGCCAGTCCCCGCAGCGACCGCCTGTACCAGAGCCCGTTCTTACCGTCACGGCAAACACAGCGCTGGACAGGGTCATCCTGGTTCCGGATTTCGCCTTCGGCCGGACTGTGGTGGCCACAGGCTGCACTCTGGCCATGGCCGGCAAGCCAGCCGACGTTTCGCTGGTGCTTGCGGAACTGGGCGTCGCCTCGCATGCCACGGGGCTGGCCGGGGGCAGAACCGGCCGCTTCATGTCCCGAATGCTGCGCCGCGCCGGTGTGCGCACCTCGTTCCTGCGGGCGCCCGGGCACACGCGCGTCAACCTGGTCGTGGTGAAAGCGGGAACCGGGCAGCAAGGCACGATCACTGTGCCCTCGCTCCGCCCGCGGCGTGAGGACGGGGAGCGATTATATGCGCATGTGCTCGAACTGCTGCCCGGCCGCAAGTGGCTGGTCCTCGGCGGCAGCCTTCCCACAGGCGTGGAGCCGGACCTCTACTCTCGCCTGATCGAGGCGGCGCATGCCTCCGGAGTGCGCACACTCCTCGACGCCAGCGGGCGCACCCTTGCCGAGGCTCTGCCAGCGCGCCCGGCCATAGTCAAGCCGAACGAGATCGAGTTGGGCGCGGCCATCGGCCGTGAACTCCACGGCCCTGCGGATGTGCTAACTGCAGCGCGCGAGCTATGCGCACGTGGCGTCGAGACGGTCATCGTGACTATGGGCGCCCAGGGCAGCATCTGTGTCTCGGGCGAACAGGCATGGCACATCGCGCCCCTTCCGGTTGCTGCCCTCAACACGGCGGGAGCCGGCGACGCTTTCGGGGCTGGCCTCCTCAAAGGCTTGCTGGATGGCTTGCCCCTCGCCGAGGCTCTGCGCTGGGCGACGGCGACAGCCACGGCTACGGTACTGACGCTAGGCACTGCCGAATGCCACCGCGAGGACGTCGAGCGGCTCTTGCCGCTGGTGCAGGTCGAGCCCCTGGCTGGATAGCGGTGTTACCAATCGGCGTTCATCGTTTGGCCCCTTAGCTTGGCCGGAGAGGTGTAACTTGGATATGAGAGCGGCACTGCTGCGATCCCCTGGCAATCTCGAAATAGTATCACTTCCGTGCCCGGTCGCCGGCCCGGGGCAGGCCCTGCTGCGCGTGCGCGCCGCAGCCGTCTGCGGCTCCGACGTTCATGCCTACAAGGGTGACTCAGCCTTTCAGGTGTACCCGGCTGTGCTCGGCCACGAGGTGGCGGGCGAGGTGGTCGAGTTGGGCGAAGGCGTGCAGTCGCTGTCTCTGGGCGACCACGCCGTGCTCGACCCCATGATCCGCTGCGGCCACTGCTACCCCTGCCGGCAGGGGCGCTACAACTGCTGCACCAGCTTGAAGGTGATGGGGGTGCATACCGACGGCGGTTTCGCCGATTATGTGGCTGTTGACGCCGACCATCTGTACCGCATTGACGCTCGGGTGCCATTCGAGACGGCCGCCCTGGTGGAACCATTGTGTATCGCTGCGCAGGCAGTCAGCCGTGGTCGCGTCGGCCCGGAGGACCGCGTCCTGGTCATCGGCGCCGGAACGATCGGGCTGGGCGTCCTGCTCATGGCCAAAGCTGCAGGCGCTCGCGTGGCCAGCAGCGACACGGTGGCCAGCAAGCTGCGGCTGGCGCAACAACTGGGGGCCGACCTCACCATAGATGCCGCAAGCGAGGACGTGGGGAAAGCGGTGCTCGGCTGGACAGATGGCGATGGCCCGAGCGTCGTCATCGAGGCCGTCGGCCATCCGGCGACGACCCGGGCGGCGCTCGATTACGTGAGCGCCGCCGGCCGAGTGGTGGTAGTCGGCATCACGCCCCAAGATGTGCCGCTGCCGATCCCCTTGTTCATCCGCAAGGAGATGGACCTGCTTGCCTCGCGCAATAGCCGCGAGCAGTTCCCTCGGGTTATCGCTCTGGTCGAGAGCGGGCGCATTGACCCAACCCCGATCATCTCGCACCGCTTCCCTCTGGAGCAGGCGCCGCAAGCGCTGCACCTGCTCAGCCAGCCCGGCACCCCGGTCCGCAAGGCGGTGCTAAGCTTCGCTCAACCCTAGCCCAGATTTCTAGAAGCTGCAGAGGCCGGGCAAGAGACGCTGCCACCGCCCCCAGCCCGGCCCCCTGCCCGGGCAGCACGAGCGCAACCTAGCCCCAGCTGAAATGGCGTACAAAGGGCGGGATGGCCTTGATCGCCGCGATCGTCATCGTCCGGTCACCAGCGAAGCTGTCGTAGAAGGCGTTATCGTCCATCTTGTGCGCAATCAGCCAGGGGCAGAAGGCGAACAGGTAGTCGGGCAACGGTTCACCATTGGAGAGCTTGCCCGTCCTGAACCAGTTGTAGAGAGCAACATAGTAGTCACGGTGAAGCTCGTCAGTGACCTTCGGAAAACGGGCATCGTCGGTGGCGCCGTACTTCCAGCCCCCTTCCCCGACGATCATGGGCGGCACCATGCCGATCTCCTGCTGGAATACCATGGCGTAGATGCGGAAACTGAGGACGGCGTTGATGTCCTCCGTGTAATCGGGCGGATGGTTCATCCCGTAGGAGTGGGGGACGAAGAACATGCGCCCGAAGACCGCTTGCCCATTGCGTGCCTTGATCTCGTGCAAGGCGTCCCGTAGCCACTGAGAGGAGGCGAACTGCAGGCCGACATAACCGCCGGCGTTGTAGATGTCCTGGCAAGCCGATACGAGGTTATCCAGGAACACCGCTTCATTGGACTTGCCGTCTGGCCATTCGGCCGGCACCTCAGGCTCGTTGTAGGCCTGCATGTAGGGCGCCACACCCAGGTTCTTCAGGATCGCGATGTCCCGCCCCCAGTCGTAATAGCGGTCGTATGGCCGCAGCATCCGACGCCAGACCACGGTGATGCCGGCATCGCGGAAGCGGGGCGCGAGTTTCTGCAGCTGAATCTCATCGCCGTAGATGACAACGGCCCACTTGATGCGCATGTCAACCAGGCGCTGGATGTTCAGGTCAATCTCTTGCTCCGACGGGTAGGCGTTGATGATGAAATGCATGCCCCAGCCGTCATCGTTTGCCGGCCGCGGCCAGTCCTGCAGGGACATGGCTGGCAGGTCCGTGCGCAGCGACATCATGGTTTTGGTGGGCGTAGGCACGGGCGTGTTCGTTGCCGTAGCGGTGGCAGGAACAGCCGGCGTGTCGCTGGCCAGCGGTGTCGGCGCCGGTGCCCTTGTGCCTACGGGAACGCGGTCACCAGCCACTGCAGTAGCTGAAGCTGTCGGCGAAGGCGCAGGCGTGGCAGAGGGCACGGGCGTAGCAGACGCAACATCGAGGGCGAGCACTGTGGCCGAGGGTGCCGCTGCTGTTGACGGAACCGTCGTGTTGCTAGGCATGGGGACGGCGATCGTTGGCAAAGCCGGAGGGAAGCCCGCCACGCTCGCTTCGGCCACGCTGCGGGGCGTGTTCCGTGCCGCCGCCACCATGGCGATGCTGGCCGCCAGCACCAGGATAGCGGTGAGCAGCATGGCCCGCACGCCATCGTCGCTCGGTCTTTGTGTCATCTTGGAAAGGGTCACCTCCAGACAAGTTCGTCTCAGTCTAGCACACGGCCGCTACCGCCACACTATTCGTCCGTGCCTTGACATATCGTTTTGTCCAGCTCGGGCGCAGGGGCTATAATGAAAGTGAACAACCAAGCGCAAGGAATGAGGTGAGCCCGAGGTCGGGCTGAAGGGCCGCGCCCATCCGGGGCGTGGCTGCGGCAGACTCGGGCCACGACAGCGCTGTGGTCGAGACCATGGCAGTTATGTCATCCAACTCACCACTGGAGCTGTACCTCGAGCTGAGCAAGGACGCCTAATATGTGCCTCGGTCATGCAGGCAGGCCTCCGCGCGCAAAGCTCACTGCCACGGCAATCAGGCATGAGGAGGTCAGGGATGTTCCAGCAGGGGGATAAGGTCGTCCACCCGACACATGGTGCAGGCGTGATCCGCGAGATACGCCGATCCGATGGCATTAACGGGTTCTCTGAGTTCTACATCGTGGAGCTCTTCGCCAACCGCCTGACCATGATGATCCCGGTGGAGAACGCGAGCACCCTCGGCCTGAGGCAGGCCGATTCGCTACTTGTCAGCCAGGCCATGGAAGCGCTGGCCGAGCCGCCACATCACCTGCCGAGCGAGTTCAAGGCCAGGCAGCGCGAGCTCACCGACAAGCTGCGCTCCGGCAACACCAGGCTGATCGCCGAGGTCTGCCGGGACCTGACCTGGAGGAGCAAGTTCGGCCAACTCACGAGCACGGATGCCAGGCTGCTGGAACAGGCGCGGGATTTCGTGGCCACCGAGATTGCCGCCGTGCGCGATTGCGAACCAGATGTCGCCTTCGAGCACCTGAGCGTCGTCTTAGCTCAGGAGCTAACCAAGTGGGCAGCGCCGGAGGCGCGCCAAGCTGGCGGGGCAGGCCAGTAGCAGGAGGACTATGCCGAAACAGGAAGAGACCATCGAAGTAGAGGGTATCGTCGCCGAGACCCTCCCCGATACCACTTTCAGGGTGAAGCTGGAGAACGGCCACGAGGTGCTGGCCTACCTCAGCGGCAAGATGCGTAAGTACTACATTCGCGTGCTCCTGGGCGACAAAGTGCGCGTCGCTCTCACCCCTTACGACCTCACTCGGGGCCGCATCGTCTATCGCTACCGCAGCCCGACCATGGAGTCCACTTCCTAGATGCCTTCGGCAGATGCGCGCCGCAAGAGGCGACACCGGTTCAGCGCCGAGCGATCCTCTGCGCCGAGCCCGGCCGGCCGAAGCGCCGCCACTCAGCCCCCTCCGCCCGCGAGCGAGGTACAGAGAGGGGTCGTCAAGTGGTTCAACGGCGCCAAAGGCTACGGCTTCATTCGTTGCCAGGATGGCAGCGAAGTCTTCGTACACGAGAGTGCGGTCATCCTCGGTTCAAGCGACCTGACGCTTGCCAAAGGCCGCGAGGTGGAATTCGAGCTGCGTCTGGGCTCCCGCGGCCGGCAGGCCTATAGTGTGGTCGTCCTGCGCGATGTCGCTATGCCGGAAGAAGGCGACGCAGAATCGGCATCGGCACAGGCTACGCCGCAAGCAGGCCAGGCCCGTCCTCGTCAGCCGCAGGCGGCCGTCCAACCGATGCCCAGAACCGACAGCAGCCCAGGGGATACGATCGTTGCCGCCGCTGCCGCAGTGGCCGAGGCCGAGCCAGCCGTCGTCCCTGCCACACCACGCGAGCCGCTCGTGGACTATTCAAAGCGCATGCCCGCTGCCTGGAGCCGGCGTTCCAACACCTTCGTGTACACCTATACGATCTACGGCCGGCGGGGCAACCAGTAGCCGGACACGGACCTCCGGGGCTGGGCTCCAGAAGCTGATCGCCTCTCCCTTACGTATCCACAATCAGAACAGAAAGACGCGCCATACAGCTCTGCTGCGCCCAGACCTCACGGCCTAGCCCGGTTCTTCGGCGCGCGTGAACGTCATCGCCGCCACCACTTCCCCACCGGCCTGGGAGACCGCCTGAGCGCAGGCCACGAGCGTCGCCCCCGAGGTGCAGACGTCGTCCAGCACGATCAGGCGCATACCTTGCAGGCAGTTCATAGCCTGGAATGCACCCTCCACGTTCGCTAGCCTCTCCCGTGCCGACAGGCCAACCTGCGGCGGGGTCGCCCGCACCCTGATCACGGCGCCCTCCACTGCGGGCACGCCTACTTCGTCCGCGAGCACCCTTGCCAGCAAGGTGGACTGGTTGTAACCGCGGCTGCGTTGCCTCGAACTATGAAGCGGAACGGGCACGATGCCGCTGGCCGACAGGCCGGCCTGGCGCCAGGTCGAGGCCAGCATGGCGGCCATCGGCTGGGCCAAGGCGCGCAGTCCCTCGTATTTCAGCTGGTGCACGGCCTCGCGCAAGATGCCCTGGTGTAAACCTACCGACCAGACGGTGAGTGGCAGTGCCTCTCCTTGGTAGCCCCAACCTACTGTCTTCGGAGTGGCGAGGAAATGAGCGTCGGAGAGGCAATCGGGGCAGAGATAAACGCCCCAGGCACCGCAGCCAAGGCACCGTGGCGGAAAGACCAGGTCGAGCACCCGGCCTAGCCAGCGGCCGATGGCCCTTCCGGCTTGCATCGCTCAGATGATCTTGAGCACGCCCGACGTCTTGATGCTGATTATGGCCGGGCCCAGCAGGACTATGAACAGAGCCGGGAAAATGAGGAAGATCAGTGGGAAGAGCATCTTGAGCGGTGCTCGCTGGGCGATCTCCTCCGCCCGTTGGCGGCGCTTCAGGCGCATCTGGTCCGCCTGCACATGCAGGATGCGCCCGATGCTGGCGCCCAGCTGGTCCGCCTGGATCACGGCAGCGACGAAGCTCTTCAGTTCAGGCACCTCCACCCGCTCCGCCATGTCCCGCAGGGCTTCGCGCCGAAGCTTGCCGACACGGATCTCGGCCAGGACGCGGGCGAATTCCTGGGTGAGGGCATTGTCCCACTTCTCCACCACCTTGGCCAGGGCGGCGTCGAAGCCCAGGCCTGCCTCCACGCTGATCGTGAGCAGATCGAGAGCGTCAGGCAGGCTGCGCAGGATCTCGGTCTTGCGGCTCCGCACCCGTCCACCCAGCCAGAGCGTCGGCAGCATATAACCGAGCGCACCCAGCAACAGGCCGAGCAACAGCCCGGCACCCACTGAGTGTGCCAGGCCCGAGATGACTACGAACATGAGCACAGCGGTGCCCACCGCGGCCAGAGCCCTGATACCGATGAAATCGAGGGCACGCATACCGCCCGGGTTGCCGGCCAACTCGAGCTGTTTCCGCGTCCGCGCCAGCGTCGCCTGCGGTGCAAGCGAGGCAAGCCGTCGTGCCAGCCGCTGCAGGCTCGGCTTGACGACGCGGGCCCAGAAACTGCGCTCCAGTTCCAGGTCGGTGAGGCTGCTGCCGCGCAGGCCGTATTCGGCGAGACGCACCTTCACCTGGTCGTCGGAGCGGATACTGCCCAGGCCGATCACGATAAGCGTGACGCTGAGGCCGATAATGAGTGCCGTAACCACGCTCACCACGTTCATGTCAGCTACCCACCGTCACACCTGTATCCGAACGATGCGCCGGATGATCATGTAGCCAGCGCCGATCATGAGGGCACCGATCACCAACATGATCACACCGCAGGTATCGTGAACCATCTGCAGCATGTACTGGCGGTTGATGAGGTATAGCAGGAGCGAGACGACAAAGGGCAACGCCGTCAGCAGGTAGCCCGAATACATCTGTTGCGAGGTCAGCACCCTGATCTCTCCCTGGATGCGCACGCGCTCGGCTATCGTGCCGCTGATCGTCTCCAGGATCTCCGCCAGATTGCCGCCGACCTCATGCTGGACGTTTATGGCCGTGACCATCATGTCCAGGTCGTCGCTCGGGACCCTTGCCATGACGTTGCGCAGCGCTTCCTCCTGGCTCAGCCCCAAGCCCACCTCGCGCACGACCCGGCCGAACTCGGTGCCGATCGGGTCCGGCAGTTCCGAGGCGACCACGCCCATGCTCTGCAGCATGCTGTACCCCGAACGCAGCGAACTCACGATCAGGCGCAGGGCGTCTCCCAACTGGTCGTTGAAGGCCTTGAGCCGGGCCGCCTGCCGACGCTTGAGGTATATGTGGGGCAGGAAATAGCCGACTACCGCCACCAGCACGGCCAGGATCGGCGTGCCAAAGAGCACCAGGCCGCTGAGCAGGCCGAGCACGGCGCAGATCACACACAGGGCCATGAACTCAGAGACGCGGTACTGCAGATCGGCTCGCGATAGGCTTTCGGCCAGGTGCTGACCAAAAGGGCGCTGCCGCAGGTAGCGATCCAGCCTGGCGGCCATCGTACGACGCTGCCGGCGTTCCGGATCGGCGCTCTTGCCACGCGCTGCGTACGCCGACAAACGGTCCTCAATGATGCCGCTTTGGCCACTCAGCAAGCGGCCGATCAACCAGGCGGTGAGGCTGATTGTGATCGTGAGTATTGCGGCGACCAACAGTGCTACGCGCATATCAGCACCATCATCAATAGCTGCGCAAAGTCTCGCTTATGCCAAGCAGTTGCGGCGGGATCGGAATGCCGGCTGCCTCCAGTTTCTCGGCGAAGCGAGGCCTGATCCCTGTGGGTTCAAGAGTGCCCAGGATCCTGCCCGCGCTCTCGCCACGGCGCTTGAAGCGGAATATGTCTTGCATCACGATAACGTCTCCCTCGAGCCCCTGTACCTCGCTGAGGGAGGTCACCCGGCGTGAGCCGTCACGCAGGCGTTCCTGTTGGACCACCAGGTCTATGGCGGAGGCGATCTGCTCGCGGATGGCGCGCAGCGGCAGGTCCATGCCGGCCATCAGCACCATGGTCTCCAAGCGGGCCAGAGCGTCGCGCGGACTGTTGGCGTGCAGCGTCGTCATCGAGCCATCGTGACCGGTGTTCATTGCCTGCAGCATGTCCAGAGCCTCGCCCGCTCGCACCTCGCCGACGATGATGCGGTCCGGCCTCATGCGCAGGGCGTTGACGACCAGGTCCCGTATCGTGATCTCGCCCTTGCCTTCGATGTTGCGGTCGCGGGATTCGAGCGTGACCACGTGTTCCTGCTGCAGTTGCAACTCGGCGACGTTCTCGATGGTGATCACACGCTCGTCACCCGGGATAAAGGAGGAGAGCACGTTCAGAGTAGTAGTCTTGCCGGAGCCGGTGCCACCGGAAACGACGATGTTCAGGCGCCCGCGCACGCATAGCTCGAGGAACTTGGCTGCCTCCGGCGTGAGCGTGCCACGGCTGATCAGGTCGGTCACGGTGAGCGGCTTCTTGGAGAACTTACGGATGGTGAGCACCGGGCCATTCAACGAAATGGGGTGGATTACGGCATTGACGCGCGAGCCGTCCGCCAAGCGGGCATCAACCATGGGCTGGCTCTCGTCAATGCGCCTGCCCACGCGCGACACTATGCGCTCGATGATGCGCAACTCGTGCTCGGTGCTATCGAAGCTCAGGTTGGTGAGTTCGATCTTGCCGGCTCGCTCCACATAGATACGGGTGGGTCCGTTCACCATGATCTCGGATACGGTCGAGTCAGCGAGCAGTTGGTCCAGCGGCCCGAGCCCGAGTATCTCGCTCACGATCTGATCGAACATCCGGCCGCGTTCGGCCCGGCTGAGGATGATGTTCTCTTGGGCGAGCAGCGAGTCGAACAGTTCCTGTATGCGCTGCTCCACCTCCGCCCGCTCTCCCAGGCTAGTGGAGGGATCCAGCTCTGCCACCAGCTTGGTCTGGATACGCGTCTTCAGGTCCCGGTAGGCATCACGGACGTCTGTCCCCGCTGAGGGCGCCAGGCGACGCAACCTGGGCACAGCCCCGGCCGCCCCACCATTGTCCTTGTCAGCCTCAGCGGCTTGATTTCCCTCGAGACGTCTCAACAGAGACACCAATCACCCTCCTGAGAAGGCGACACAGCGCCAGATCGCGCCCTCAACCATGCCCCCATAGCGAGAAGACCTTCTTGCCCTTGGGCTTCGGCGGCTCTGCAGGCGGTTCCTCGCCACCGGCCATCTTCGCCGTCAACTTGCGCGCCACAGCCAGCACCGCCTGGCAAAGGGGCGCCTCAGGATCGGTTTCGTACATTGGCCGTCCTTGATTCGCCGCCAGGATGGGGCCGGCGTCATCGTAGGGGATCGTGGCCAGCGCCTTGCAGCCCAGAGAGCGTTCTATGTCCTCCACTTTCACGCCGTAACGCCGCCCGGCCATACTGACCAGCAAAGCGCGCTTCTCCTCCGCAAAGCCGAGGGCGTCCAGCACTTCCAGCATCAGACCGGCGCTCTTGATCGCCGGGATGTCCGGCGTCGTCAGCAGCAACAGCTCATCGGATTCGTCGAGGGCGCCGAGAAGAAGGTCGTTGAGCACGTGGCCACCGTCAACCACAACCAGGTCGAAGCTGTGCCTGAGCGCCTGCAGGATGCGCCGGACAGCGTCGGCGCTGACGAGCTCGGCATTCTCGGGCTTCGGCGGCGCCAACAATGCCCGGATGCCACTCTGGTGGGCGATTGTCATCTCGCTCGCGAAAGAGGCGTCCATCTCTTCTACGTGGACAGCCAAGTCCGCGATCGTGCGCGTGCCGTGCAGGTTGAGCATTACGCCCACGTCGCCGAACTGAAGCGCCCCGTCAACGACGACCACCTTGCGTTTGGTGAACGCTCGCAGGGCCAGGGCCAGGTTGATTGCGAGCGTGGTGCAGCCACTGCCGCCGCGGGGGCTGAAGACGGTGATGACCTTGCCCAGCACGGGTTCCTCTGCCGCCGCAGCCACAGCCAGCTTGCTCTTGCGCATCTCGTAGACCTGGCGGATCTTGGCGGCGGCATCGTCAATATCGAGCGGCTTCAGCAGGTAGTCGCGGGCTCCGGCGATCATCGCCCGGCGCACGTAGTCCAGGTCGTCTTGAACTGACATCATGATGACCTGCGTGGCCGGCATACTGGCGCTGATGGTGGCCGCCGTCGTAAGGCCATCCATGCCGGGCATGTTGATATCAATAAGAACGACATCGGGGTGAGTCTCACGTACGACCTGAAGGCCCGCTTCGCCGTCGTTGGCGGTGCCAACTACCTCGAGGTCAGGCTCGAAGGAGAGCAGCCGCTCGATGTTGGAGACCACCTCTACGCTGTCGTCTACGACGACCACCCTGATCATCGTCTAGCCTCGGTATCCAATGTGCCTCGCTGCCACTCGCTTAGCGCACCTGCAGCTCGCCCTTTGCTGTCAGGGGCACGGTTATGTCGCCACGCTTCGGCGGCGTCACGATCTTGAAACGCTTGACCAGGTAATCGAGCGTCACCGATTCGGTCTCCACGACCTTGTTGTCGTCCTTGGCGCGCAGGACGAAGGAGACGCTCGCCTGACCCTCGTTGATCTTGTCGAGCAAGAACTGCAGCACAAGGGCGTCCTGCTGCTGCACAAGCAGCGTCAGCATGTTGGCCTCGGTCTTGCTGGCGTTCGCAGTCGCCGTCCCATTGCCGGCGCCGGCATTTTGGGCCGGGCCGGTCCATTTGCCGACGCGCAGCACCTCGATGTCCTGCAGCGTCAGTTGGACGACCATGCGCGGGCTCTGGGTGTTCTTGCCGTCAAGGGGCAACACTGCCTGTGTGTCGGGATCCACGTTCACCATTTCGAAAGAGGCGATGATGTCAACGTGATCGCCCGACTTCAGGGCCCCACCAACGCCGGAGAGGTCGCCGACCGGAAACTCCATCGCCACCCGTCCCGGCTGGAACAGGGAAGCCGCACTCTTGCCAGCCTCAGCCTCGGCCGTCTTGTCGAAGTACATCTGTGGCTGAATGATCGTCCCCTGGGGAATGTCAAGTGCAGCCGTCATCCCCACCACCGCCATCGGGTCCTTCACCGCAGTGGCAGGGACTGGCTCGCTGGGGTCGAGGCGAACGAGTTGCAGCGAATCGAGCCGGATCTCGTCGCCCTTGGCGATATTCTGCGCCGCCCGCACCACCGTAGGTGGCTCAGGCGTGGGGCCTTTCGCCGCTGTCACGCCCTTCTGCTGACTCATGAGCAAGAGCACGAGGACGCCGGCCAAGAGGCCCAGGATCAGGCCTACCAGAATGATCAGTCGTCCGCCCTTCACAGGCTCCTCCTATACCAAGCGAAGCTCAATGCGCAACCGCCTGACGCTGCACCAGCGGCAGGAAGGTGAATGGGCTGCCGCCGCTAGCGGCAATATCGGCGACAAGCAGCCGTCGGAGGCTGGCCAGGTTGTCCACTTCATTACCCTCGCGTACCTGGCCCCAGGTGGGGTCGCCACCGCTATCAACCTGAGCGTAGACATCGTAGACCCCTGCCTGCGTCACGGTAGTGACAGCGGGGAAAGTGAGCGTCACGCTCTTGCCCGGCTCCAGATCGGCGACAGGCACGCTGCGCAGGAATTGCAGCCGTGGGCTGGAGCATGTCGTGTCAGCACAGCTACCGCCCACATGGTCCGTCGGCCCGCTGGGTGGAGCGGAGACCGCGTTTCGGACGTACACTTCGACCGTGATTGCTTTGAGGTCCGGCACGGTCGCGTAGGGCTGCAACCCGGCGAGGCCGACGTTCGCAATGGTCACGCTGAGGCTGAGCGCCTGACCGCGTCTGGGCGCTGCCGGGCTCACACTCAGGTTGGTGACCGCCAGGTCCGGCCCGGCAACGATGTCTATATCTGTCGCACTGTTATCGTAGGGGTCAGTGTCAGAAGCCTGGCTGGCGACAGCCGCCGTAGCTCGCAGGCCGAATGTAGCATCGTTGGTCGGCACGTCGCTGGCGACGCTGGCCAGGAAGGGTACCTGCCCGGCCGATCCCTCCGCCAGAGTACCAAGGTCGTAGCGGAAACTGCCGTCGCCCGCACTCTGCCAGCCGGCCCCGCCCTGCCCGATCAGCCCCTGCCCCAGTCGCAGACTAAGGTAGGCTCCGGTGGCCTCGCCGCCGCGGTTGCCATAGGAAAGCACATAGGTCAGGGATTGGCCCGGCCTGGCCGTTGCCGTCCCATCGTCGAGGGATACATAGAGGTTCGCGGCGTGTTGCAGCGCCACGTATGGGCTCCCGCTAGTCGCACTGAGGCTGCCGGAAACGGCGCGAGCAGCAGTGCCGCCGATCTCATGCACGCTCTCGCTCACCTGATCGTCAACGCGCACGCTGTAGGTGATGCCCGCCGACGCCCCGCCCGCCAACCCCGGCAGGTCCCAGCGCAGCGCCGTTCCCGCTCCCTCACCGTTGGGGCCATGGGTGTAAGGCGGCACGGTGTCGCTGAGGCTGATGGGGCCGCACGCCTCACCGCCAGTGTTGCGCACCAAGAGGGCAAAGGTGACCGGCTCGCCGACGTGCACCGGGCCGGCTGGGCTCTGCACCTGTTTGGACACGGTCAGCGAAGCAGGAATACTAATGCTGTGTGTTACCACAGTACTCGCACCCGGAACTCCAGTACTAGCTAACGAGGCGCCAAGTTGGACCTCTTGCCCATGCACTACGTTATCGGCAACAACGGCAGTTAGCTTTAGCGAGACCGGGCGATCAACCACCAGAGTGCCCAGGTTCCAACTCACCTGCTGGCCCGACGCCTGGGCGACCGGGTCCGCCCCCACGAACACAAGCCCCTGGCTCAGCGTGGCACTGACCGAGGCACCGCTCGCATTTTCACCGCCGACATTGCGCGCTGTTAGCGTGTAAGTGACCTGCTGCCCGGGCCGCAATGTCAGGCCACCGGCCGGGTCGGCAACGGCATCGAGGCGCAGTGCCGGAGAGGACACGACGGTGTGCGTCACACTCGCAAGCGAGGCACTGGGTAGATCAGCGCTCATTGCGCTGAAGCTGGTGCTGATGCTGGTTCCGTTGGCGAGCGGCCGGGCGACAGTGGCCACGAAGCGAACCGTGCCGCTGTAGCCGGAAGGGAGGGTCCCCTGGGGATACCAGCGCACGGTGCTGCCCTCGAGCAGGCCGCCATCGAGCGGACGCAGGTTGGTGAGCAGGCCGGCGGCCGGCAGCGCCGAGATCACCACGCCGCTCGTGCCGCTTCCGCCGCCCACCCGGTAACTGAGTTGATAGGTGATGTCCTGACCGGGGCTGACCTGGGAACCGCCCGGTGGATCGGCGGTAGCGGTTCCGGTGATGGACAAGGGCGTCGTGGCCAGTTGCAGCTGGGCGACGTTGTTCGCGGGGGAGCTATCGCCTACCAGATTGCCGTCGAGGTCGGTCATTGGCGGGAAAGCAACCTCGGCCCGGTCGGTGACCTGCTCAATGCCATCACCTATCGGCCCAACTTGAGCCGTCAGGCGGACCGAGCCCCCCGATCCGGCAGGCACGCTGCCCAGGCTCAGCTGGAAGCGGTTGCCGGAAAGCGCCTGCCACTCGGTGGATATGCAGGTGAGTTCGGCTGGCAGCGTCTGGGTGAGCGTCACGCCACTCGCGGCGACGCCGCCGTTGTTGCTGTAGTCCATGGCAAAGGTCACGAGATCACCCGGCCGCACCGCCGTCTTGCTCGCTCGCAGTGCGACAGCGAGCTCGGGCCCAGGGGCGTCGTAGATGACCTTGATCCACTCCAGGCGCGGGCTGAGGTGAAACGGCGCCGAGGCCGTCAGTTCCAGCCGGTACTTGAACTCAGCCACGTGATCCGCACGCACAGGCAGGACAAAAGTGTTGTCACCATCCGCCGATAGCCCGGCGTCAATCCAATCGCTCTGAAAGGTGCCAGAGGCAGTGCGCCACTTGTAGCCGAGCCGCAGGCTCCCCACGGGCTGCCCGTTGACTTGAGGAATGTAGGCATTCCACGAGAGGCGCACGAGACTGACGTCGCCCAGCTTAACCACTGGCGACTCGTAGGTGCCACTGGGCGCGTACGCCTGGGCAGCGCCAGATACCGTGCCGCGGTAGATTGTGCTGGTCGCCTGGTTGCTGGCATTGCTGCCGCCAAGCACGTAGATCCAATCCCCCACCTGCACCATGCCGTGGTAGGAGCGCGTCTCCGGCAGTTGTGCCCCTGTCTGCCAGGCACCGATCTGGCAGCCGGTGTCTCCCTGGCACCAGTCAAAGAGGCGGAAACGGCTGTTGGTCGGGTCCATAAGCGCCGCTTTCACCGATTCCTGCACGCCAGGGTCCGGGTTCTGCAAGCTGGTGCGGCCACCGCTGATGAGGATCTCGTCGTTGCCGACCACAAGCGCCCCATGGCCATGCAGGGGCACGGGCAGGTTGCCGTCAGAGAGCGCCCAGCCGCTCAGGCTTCCGTCGGCATTGATGTCGGCGTAGACAACGTTGAGATATGCCTGGCCTTCGCTGGCTGCGCCGCTGTCGGACCGGCCACCGATAAGGTAGAGCGTGCTCAGGCTGTCACCGTGGTAGACGACCATCTGGGCCGCCGCCACGCCCGATGGGTAGAGATCGGCCAGTTGTGTCATTCCCAGAGGCACGGCGTCGTACCAATCGCCGGGATAGCCCGACGCATCGAGGCGGGTATGGAACACGGCGTTAGTCGTGATCAGGATGCCGCTTGGCTCGTTGTCGTAGCGCGAGATGCCGCCAGCCACGTACAGGTCGCTGCCGCTGATGCCGACGGCGGCGTAGTAGACGCCGTAGGGCAGGCTACCCGGTAGCAGTTCCCAGGCGCCCAGGGAGCCATTGCTCAAGATTGGGCAGCGATAGAGCAGGCTGGCGTGGGTCCAATTGCTGCCGTCGCGCCAGCCTCCGACCAAGTAGATGTACGGCTGGCTGCCAGTGCTGTAGACGAAGGCGCTGGCGCCCAGGAGCGCATCCGGCAGGCGGCTGCCGGCCTGGATTGAGGCCACCGAGCCATCGCTGTTCACACCGATGATGTACACCCGGTCCGTTGCCAGGCCGTTGTACCGCCCACCGAGAGTGTAGATGTAGCTGCCGTAGGACACGGCAGCGAACTCCTGTAGCGGCACTGGCAGGCTGGTACGGTCCTGCACCCATTGGCCGGAAAGGCCGATGGGCATCAGCTGGACGGCGCTGATGCCCTCGGAGGGAATGTTGACCAGCCCAGTGCGATCGAAGCTGCCGCCGGAAAAGGCGGAGATGTCATCAAGCCAAAGCTGCGATACGAAGGCCGACGCTGGCCTGGTGCCAAGCGCCAAGGCGAGCAGCGCGGCCAGCAGCCCCAACACGTAGCGGCTGGCCCGCACAGGCCGATCGCCACGCCGCCTCAGTCCGATCCCCGCCTTCGTCCGCGTTGCCTTGCACATCGCTCCTCTAGTGGCACTGCAGTGGGGTACTTGTACGAACGTACAAGTCGCGCTGGTACGTGCCCATGCCCGTGCCGGCAGTCACCGTGATCGGCTGCGTTGCCGCCGGCCCACCGATGATGTCGGTCATCACGTCGAAGGTCATGCCATCCTTCTGGCCGGACACAGTGAGGGTGTAGGTGCCAGGCTGTACGTCGTTGAACACGTAGCTGCCGCTCGCCGAGGTCGTCGTCTGCGCGACAACAGAGCCGTTCTGGGAAAGGGTCACGGTAAGGCCGTTGCCCACGGTCTCGAACTCCTCTACCGCGCACTCAGCGCCAATGTTGGCGACCCGGGTCGCGATCTGCTGGTAGATGGAGGCAAGGTCGTTCTGGTTGACGGCAGTGAAAAAGTGTGGCTTCGCTGGATCGCTATCAGCGGTAGCGATCGCGCGCAGCAAGTCGCTATTGAAGTCGTCGCCGATGGCAATCGTGAAGATGATGATCCCCTGTTGCTTGGCCATGTTGGCCTGGCTCAACGCGTCCTGAACAGCCAGATCGTTGCAGGCGGGGGCGCTGTACGTCGTGCCGCTGAAACCGGTCCAGCGGCCGTCCACCGTCACGTTGGTGATGCCGTCGGAGGCGATAATAAGCACGGGCACCCTGGTTGGATCGGGCGCGCCTGGGATCACAACCGAACGCGCTGCCGAGATCGCTCCCGCCAAGGGGGTGCCGCCGTTCGCCGTGAGCCCATTGATGATGCTGTTGACGCTTGCGATATCGGCGGTCAGCGCCGAGCGCACCTGGCCTAGGTAACGGGTCGAGTAGTATCCCGATGAACACCGCAGGCTATAGTAGGAGCCACTTGTAACCTGCGGGAAAGTCACCAGGCCGAGCCGGTCCCCGGGCACCGCGGTTGGCTGCAACTGGGCATCGAAATCCGTGAGCACGCGCTTGGCCGTCACAAGCTTCACTTCCTGGCCCGACCCCCACCGGTCCGCCATGCTGCCGGAGATATCGAGCACATTGACTACGTCTACCGGCACGTGCGACGTGGCTGTCGAAAGGTGCTCGCCCAGTTTCGGCTCCCAGATTGAAACAACGCCGGCGATGCTGCGCCGCTCGGTGAGCGGCGGGCGTAGCTTGACGGTACAGACGCCCATGTCGGCGCAGCCGCCCTCCGCCGATGGTTCGACCCAATTCTCGAACTTGGCAGTGATTGACTTATCATTGCCGGAGAAGTTGTAGTCCACGATCTTCATGCGCACGAAGCCAGAGATCGTGTACTTGGTGTTCTCGCCAGTACCCGTCACCGCGCTGTAGACGGGCACGGTCACGAGCCGCGGGCTGCTCTTGAATTTGCTCAACTCCGCTGTCACGTCCGAGCTGTTCTTTACGCCCGGGCCGCACGGCAGCTGATCGCCTACATGCCACACGCCCGAACGAGTGAGTTGTTGCAGATTGGCCACCAGGGTCGTCTCGCTCGTGTGACCGGGGCTATCCGACCACGAAACCCAGCCGAAATTCCCGGGCGTGCGCTTGTCACCCCAGATGACGTAGCTCGTGCCTATCGCCGGCTTGCCCCCCGTTGCCGAGAAAGTGTTGGCATCCACGGCGACCGGGAAGAGGCCATCGCTAGCACCGGCCTCGCAGTCACCGCAGATCACTCGAGCCAAAGACTGCTCGGATGCCGAGAGGGTGTGTATGCCCGCCAGATAGGCGAGATAGGTCCCGACCTGGGCCTGGGCAGTGACGACAACGCCAGCCACAGGCGTGCCGTTGACATCGGTCGGCGGCGGGAAGCCGTCGTTGTTGACCGGTTGCAGCGGCGTCCCGCTGACATCGCTGTACCAGACACCCACTTTGTCCACAGGCACACCGTTCGCGGCCACAAACTTGCGCGCTGCCTCCAGCACCTGTGCGTTGGTCGTGGTGTTCTGGCGGGCGAGTTCGCGTGCCCCGGCCAGGGCGCCGGCGTCCACGGCGTTACGTACTTTGCGCTGCAGCGCATAGGCATTGCCCACGTCTATCACCAGCCCGGCGGCCACCAGCAGCGTGATCATGCCGAGCGCCAGAATCATGATTGACTGGCCTCTCTGTCTGCCCAGCCAGCGACGAAGGCGCCACATATGCCCTCCTACTCCACGTTCATGGTGGAATCAGCACTAATGGTGAGCGGGCTCAGCCGAGCCACCTCCCCGCCGCTCAGGTTCGGGATGACAATCGCCGGCAGAGGTGGCGTGTATCTCAGGCTCACGTCTATCTGAATGCTTTCTACTCGCGCCGAGCGTGGCGGCGTGATCGTAATGCTCAGCCGGCTCGGGTCCAGCACGCCAAGCTGTTGCAGGATAACCGCCCTCACCTGGTCGTCTGTCGCCAGCGGGTTGCGCACGAGATACGACGTGCCAACCCTGGCAGCGTTAGTCAGCGTCACCTGGCTGTAGAAGAGAACGGCTGCGTAGATGAAGCCCACCAGCAGACCTACGAATATCGGCGCGGTGAGGGCGAACTCCACCACCTCCTGGCCGTTCTCAAGCCGAACGCGCTTACGCAGCCGTCGCAGCACAGCGCCACCTCACCTGATCGGCGCCGTCGCTGTCCAGGCGACGGTGTAGTACCGAGGCAACCCGAAGCGACCGAAGATAGGGAGCGATATGCCGCTCGAAAAAGTGCTCAGCCTGTAGCTCACCGTCACCTGGATGGGCTTACCGGGCTCATTGCCCTCCGGCGTCTGCGCCGGGCCCACCGTCAGTTGCGCCATGTCCAGATGCGCCGCGCGTGCCTCATCGCGGGCCACAGCCACATAGCGCCCATTCTCCGGATCTGAGGGGGAAGCGTGTATGGAAGCATAGGACGCCCCTGCTCTGGCAGCGTTGATAACGGCGATGTAGGAGGAAAAGACCATGCCGAATTCGAAGACAACCAGCACCAGAAGCAGCATGACGATGGAGCTGAAAGCCGTCTCCACCATCGAGCTGCCAGTTTCGCCTTCTTGTTGTCCGACTGGTAGCGCTCGGCTACGCCACATTGCCGCCTCAAGCAATCGAGCCCCACCTGACCGCCGCCAGCCGTGGGGCTCGACCGCACCATTCACCGATGATCTGTCGCGATTCGTGTCCCGCTACGAGGATACGGCGGTCGCCGTCTTGGCGACGTTGGTCGGGTCAATGCCGGCATTGATTGTGCCGAACACCTGCCCCAGCTTGCCACCCAAGAGCACCAGGGCAGCAATGATCACGAGAGCCACGAGCACCAGGATCAGCGCATATTCGACAAGACCTTGCCCTTCCTCGCGCTTGAATGGGTTCTTCACCCACTCAGCAGCCCGCCACAGATACGGCATCACTGTCCACATCATCGCCTGTCACCCCCTTACCTGGAGTATGTTTTGGCCTGGTTCCAGCCACCTCATGAATTGGGCGGATGAATCTTCTGGTGCCTGGTCCCTCAGCCTTTCTCGCTTCAAGTATCGGTACTTCCTAGCACTTTCTGAATGAGAAAGCCGTACTAGATCCGTAAAGGATGCGTAAAACTGGCGTAAGGCATGCCAGCAGCCTCAGGCAACAGCCAGGTCCTGGACGCGCACCCAGCCATGGCGTACTGCGTACATCGCCGCCTGAGTGCGATCATCCACCCCGAGCTTGCGCAGCACGGAGCTCATGTGGTTCTTCACCGTCTGCTCGCTTATGTTGAGGTTGCGCGAGATTTCCTTGTTGCTCATCCCGTTCGCCACGCACATGAGCACCTGCATCTCGCGTGCTGTCAGCGGCATGCACACGTCCTCGGGCAACTCCCCTTCACCGGCCGCCTGGCTTAGCCGTCGCGCCAGCCACTTGCCCATCTGCTCGCGCGTCATCGCCCGGCCCTGCACTACGCACATGCCCCGGCTCACCTGGCGCAATGCCGCGACCAACTCGCCCGGTGGAACGTCTTTCGAGTAGTAGGCAGCGACGCCCACCCGGAAGGCGCGCATCATCTGCTCCTCGTCGTGGAAAGCGGTCAGGAGCACTACGTGGGCCGCTGGATTCTCCTCACAGATGCGGCGGGCTGCCTGCAGGCCGTCCAGCGCCGGCATATTGACGTCCAGAATGACGACATCGGGCCGCTGACGGCGCACTTCGCGCAGAGCCAGTTCGCCTGTGTCCGCTTCCCCGATCACCTCCATATCCGCTTCGGCCTCGACGATATGGCGCAGGCCCTCGCGGAACACAGGATGGTCGTCAACGATGAGGACTCGGAGCAGTTCCTTTTCCAAGGCATCCCCCAATAGCACCGCAACCCAATAGTCAATGGCGCGATAGGGCTACTTACCCTATTATCGGCAGCGTGGGCGCCAGCTTTAGCCTCCTGGGACTGTTGTACTATGCCGCCGTCCGAGCGTGCCTGTCGTCAGAGCAGGCTCGCCTGGCGGTACCCGGCGTCGGGTGCGCCCCGGCGAGCAGGTGAGCCTGGACCTCGCGCCAGGCCCGCGCTAAGCGCAAGGGAGAGAGCGATGCCAGACGAGGCCGTTGGCCGAGGCGTGTCTTTTCTTCAGGAGAGCCACAACGGCGATGGTGGCTGGGGTTACCACGCGAGCGAGCACTCGGTGGTCGAAGCCACGGCTTGCGCCCTTCTGGCGCTTCAGGCCTCAGCCCAGGAGAGTTCGCTATGCCAGAGCGGGCTGGCATGGCTGCTGGCGGCCCAGAACCCCGACGGCGGCTGGGGCGTGGCCGAGGATGACCGACAGAGTGGCTGGCAGACCGCCTGGGCGATCCTGGCGCTGGCTGGGGCGGCGGCTGCAGGCCAGGCGCTGGAGAAAGCCGCAATCTGGCTCGCCGGCGACACTCCCGTCCGTGGTTCCCCTCCGGACCCGGCCGATCCGCAGCAGGCGATAGTCCGCATTGACCTGAGCATCACTGGTTGGCCCTGGCTGCCCAAACAGAGCAGTTGGGTCGAGCCGACCGCCCTGGCGATCCTCGCAAGCACCGCCCTATCGCGCCGTGCCAAAGCGGCAAGCGCTCAGGCGAACCTGCAAGCTCGTGTCGCGGAAGCGGTGCGCTATCTGCAGGACCGGCGCTGCGAGCACGGCGGCTGGAATTTCGGCAATCCCTACATGTTCATCGCCTTGCCCGCCCGCGCCGAGCCGACAGGCCTGGCCATCCTGGCGCTGGCGTCAGCATCGGCCGAGACTGTGCAATCTGACGACCTGGCGGCCCTGCGCCGGGAGACGAAGGCCGACGGTGGTCCGCTGGCCCTCGCCCTGGCTGTTCTTGCCCTCAAGGCGATGGGCGAAACGGCCGCCGATGAACTGAGCCTGCTGCTCTCCCTGCAGCAGGCCGACGGCAGCTGGTCCGGAAACTGCTACCATACCGCCCTGGCGCTGCTCGCTATCGGGGGTGGACTGAGCCTATGACCGGGCGACCTTTCAACCGCCGCAAGTTCCTCAAGTTGGCATCGGTGGGCGGAGGCACGCTGCTAGTAGTGGGCCTGCTCAAGGGCACGAGCCTGGTTTACGGCAGCACGCCCCTCGGCACGCGGCTCGTTTGGCTCACGCGAATGCTGGACCGCCGCCTCCTGGGCGAGCCCTCCCTGGTCGGGCTGTCGCAGTGCGCTTCCTATGCTGACGCCCCTGAATGCCTGCGCCTCCTCTGGCAGCAGGCGGGGCTACCCGAAGTACAGGGCCAGCGGGTCCTGGTGAAGCCGAACATGATCGAAGCGGTGGAGGGGCGCCCGTCCACTACATCGCCGGAACTGGTTGCCGCCCTTGTCCGCTACCTGGCCGAGCAAGGAGCACGAGACATAGTGGTGGGCGATGGCTCCGGCTTCCGTAGAGACCTGGCCACGGAGGCGCGCGCTTGTGGCCTCGCCCAGGCACTCAAGGGGCAGCCGGCTCGCTTGGTTGACCTGAACTACGACGATCCGCGCCCGGTCGTTGCGCCAGCGGGCTGGTTCATTGGCACGAACCAACTCTGGCTGCCCCGGTCTGTGCGAGAGGCCGACCTGATCGTATCCGTGCCCCGCCTGAAAACGCATCACTGGGCCGGCGTATCGCTCAGCCTGAAGAACCTCTTTGGCCTGGTGCCGGGCTGCCGTTACGGCTGGCCTAAGAACATGCTGCACTTCAACGGCATATCGCGCAGCATAATCGGCCTCTACGAAGCATCGCGCTCGCTGGCGCCGCTCGTCACCATTGTTGACGGGATAGTGGGCATGGAGGGCGATGGGCCGATCAACGGCGAGGCGGTAGACCATGGCCTGCTGGCCGCCGGGCGCGACCTTGTCGCCGTTGACACGGTGTGCACGCAGTTAATGGGCTTCAACCCGCAACACATTGAGCACTTGCTTGCCGCCATGTGGACGGGCGCGGGCCAGGTGGAGCGGATCAGGACTGTCGGCGAGCCCCGCGAGCGCCTGCAGCGCCATTACCAGGCGCCACCAGGGGCAAAGCTGGTGGGCTGAAGCGGCGCGAGCGGCGCACCCTGCGCCGTGTGCCTCTGCCTAACTTGTGGCGGTTGCCGTGGGCACGCGTGCCGGAATCACAAGTTCCTGGCCAGCGTTGATCATGTCGCCCTGGAGGTTATTCGCTTTCTTCAGCTCCGCCACGGTAATGCCATAGGCCTGAGCGATGCCGGATAGCGTCTCACCGGATTTGACGACGTGCACCTGAGGCGTGGCCGTAGCTTGCACGGCCACTGTGGCCGTGTGTGTGACGGTCGGCGTGGCTGTGGGCGGCAGCGGCGTTGGTGTGAGGGTCGCCGTGGCCGTCGCTGTAGGCGGTACGGTGGCCGTGAACGTTGGGCGCGGCGTCATCGTCGGCGTCGGGGTGCCAGGGGCTGAGGTGGCTTGCGCCCCGCAGCCAGCGAGCAAGGACACGATGAAAACGCCGACCAGACCGCGCCACGTCATGTAGCACTCCCTTCGCTCAGATAGCGCAGAAGGCCAATCGTGTTGGCCTTGGCGCTGAGATCACCCTCGCTCACCGGCCCGATGCACATCGGGCAGCCATATTCACAGGAACAGGATTCTACCTGTTCCAGCGCCGCCTGCAACACCTGCGGCTGCAGGGAGTAGAGCCGCTCGCTGAGGCCAATACCCTCCGGGGCACTATCGTAGACGAAAAGCGTCGGCTCGCGGGTGAAAGTAGAGCGTACCTCGACGAAGACACCCAGGTCCCTCGGGTCGCACATCAAGTACACTGGCGCCACCCCCTTGAGCAGGTGGGCGACGCCGGTGAGCGCACCCTGCATCGTCTGCGACGCCTCCGCCTGGAGGTGGCAGCGCCGGCAGAGGGTGATCAGGTTGGTGGGGTCGTTCGCCTGCAGGTAGTTGTCGTTCATGCCGACGACGTAGTTGAACTCGCGGAAGGGACGGATGTGGTGCACGTCATGCTCGCGCCCAGGCGGCTCCGGCGCGCCGCAGTTGCGGCAACGATGGCCATCGCGTTCGAGAACGGCCCGCTTCTGCGTATGCCAGTTCGGCCCGTAGTTGGCCACCGGTAGATGCCAGAGCTCACGGTCAACCATTGCCTGCACCGTCTCCGCGGGCAGGCTGAACCAGAACGCGGATGTGTGCATCTGCTGCTCGGGCAGATGGATCTGGCCCCAGCCGATATTCTCGTGAGTGTACAGCTTGATCTTCTTGAAGACCGTGGCCAGGGCGGTGACGATCACCTCACCCCGCGCTGCACGCGTGCGCCCACGTAGTTCCTGCTCAAAAACGTCCAGGACGCTGACGTTCACGGCAAGGTCGGCGTCGGTGTAGTAGTCAACGTTCACCGCGCTCACGTACGCCTTCTTCTCATCCCAGTCCAGACGGTCCACGTGGTATTGCTGACCCTCGTGGATGTAGATGGCATCCTCGTGAATGAGCATTGGGGCGCTGAAGCGGTCAACCTCGCCAATCACCCGGCTGCCGCTCGTGGTGTCAACGATGACGAAGTTCTCGTTCTCGCCCGTGCGCAGGGAAATACCATTACTCGGGTAGGATTCGCTCGTCCAGTACCAGACGCCATCGGCCCCGTGGTGGACGACCCTTTCCCGCTCGAGATTCTCCAGGACCTGTTGGACGCCATTGAAGGCCCCGAAGCCTTCGCCATCGCGGAAGGGCAGTTCGAAGGAAGCACAGAGGATATGGCTGCCGGCGATGCCGAGGTTGTCCGGGTTGATCAGCGCCTCCTCCGGCGTGCGGCCGAAGAAGAACCCCGGCTGGCGCACCACGTACTGGTCCAGGGCATTGGAACTGGCCACGAGCACGGCGATGGAGATATCGCGCTTCCGCCCCGCCCGCCCGGCCTGCTGCAGCGAACTGGCGATGGTACCCGGGTAGCCTGTCATCACGCAGGCGGAGAGCTGGCCGATGTCTATGCCCAACTCCAGGGCGTTCGTGCTGACGACGCCCCGAACACTGCCATCACGCAGGCCGTGCTCGATCTCGCGTCGCTGGTTGGGCAGGTAGCCGCCGCGGTAACCGCGCACCGATTCCGGCGGTTTCCCCTGGGAGGCCACGAAATCGCGGAGGTAGGTGAGCAGCACCTCCGTGGCCAGGCGGCTGCGGGCGAAGACGATCGTCTGGATGTCGTGGCTGAGGAACAGCCCCGCTATCCGCCGCGCCTCCAGGCTTGCCGAGCGCCGGATGCCCAATTCGCGGTTGACCACCGGAGGGTTGTAGAGGATGAAGTGCTTCTCGCCGCTGGGAGCGCCGTTCCTGTACACCAGCGTCACGGGCTCCTCGATCAGCCTCTCGGCCAGTTCCTTCGGGTTGGCGATGGTGGCCGAACAACAAATGAACTGCGGCTTGCTGCCATAGAACTCGCAGATGCGCTTGAGCCGGCGCAGCACGTTCGTGACGTGGCTGCCGAACACGCCACGATAGGTGTGGATCTCATCAATCACAACGTACCTAAGGTTCTCGAACAGGCTCACCCACTTGGTGTGGTGCGGCAGGATACCGGTGTGCAGCATGTCCGGGTTAGTCACAACGATGTTGCCGGCCTCACGCACCCGCCTGCGAGCTTCCCCGGGCGTATCGCCATCGTAGGTGTAGGTGCCAATGCCAAGGTGCCCTTCGCCGATCAGGCCATGCAGTTCAGCAAGCTGATCCTGTGAAAGAGCTTTGGTCGGGAAGAGATAGAGGGCACGCGCCTGCGGATTGCGCAGCACCTGGTCGAGAACGGGCAGGTTGTAGCACAGCGTCTTGCCCGAAGCCGTCGGGGTCACCACCGCCACGTTGAGGCCTCGCAGGGCGGCAGTGATCGCCTCTGACTGGTGCGAGTACAGCTGACTGATGCCGCGCTTGGCGAGAGCGGCCATCAGCCGCTCGTCAAGGGCCGGGAAAGGCCCGTACTCGGCCTGCCTGGGCGGAAACACCTGCCAGGCTGTGACGTTATTCATGAACGAGGGGTCGAGCCTGAGGCGCTCGATCAGCTGGCTGAGAGTCATGGCTGCACTTTCATGCCGGGGCCAGCATGCTCGGCTTCGACAATGTCCAGGATCGTCCCGCCATAGGTCTCGAGGCTGGGCACCGGAACGCAGCCGAGGGCCGCCAAGTCATCCATGGTCCGGGGCATGCACTCAGCGATGCGGCGCAAGGCGGTATCGGCCACCACTTCACTTGGCGGCAGGCCCAGCCTGGCCGCTTCGAGTTCCTTCCAATCCTGCAACGCCATGTAGCAGCGCTCGAAACGGCTCACCCGCTCCCGTGCCTGGCGCCTCGGCGGCTGCCAGCCCTTCTGCGCCAGCCTCAAACCCCGGCCCACGGCCGCCAGCACCTCATCGGCGAAGCGGCAGACCGGCCCGCCGCGGGTGCGAAACATGAGGCGGAGTGCCTCTCGCGAGCGGGGCTGCATCCTGGCGACTTTGATCAGCATCTCGTTGGTGGCCACTCGGAACGGTGGCCGGTCCAGGGCACGCGCCTTCGCCTCCCTCCAGATCAACAGCTCCCGCAGGATAGCCAGTTCCACTCTCTCCAGCTTGGGCCCTGCCCGCAAGCGAAGGTAATCTTCGGGGTCGAAGCTGCGGCCGTGCCATTCGCAGTTGCACAAGCCCTCGAAGCACTCCTGAGCCTGCCTCAGACGCCCGCTTTCGGCCAGCCTGCTCGCAAGCGTGTCCCGCAACGGCAGCAGGTAGTGGCTGTCCAGGGCAGCGTAGCGCAGTTGCTCAGGGGAAAGCGGGCGCCTGCCCCAGTCCGACTGCTGCATTCCTTTGTTGAGCCGCACACCGGCGAACTCCTCCACCAGTGCCGCCAGGCCGAGCCGCTTCAGACCCAAGGTTCGCGCCGCAACCATGGTATCGAACAGGCGGCGGAAGCTGAAGCCGAAATCGCGCCTCAGGCAGCCAATGTCGTACTCGCCGGCATGAAACACCTTTTCGATGTCACTGGACGCGAATATCTCTGCCAACGGCCGCGCGTCCACGGCTAGAGGGTCAACCAGGTAATCGGCGTCTGCGGTGGATATCTGAATCAGGCAGACGCGCTCGCGGTAACGGTAGAGTCCGTTGGACTCGGTATCCACGCCTATGCGTGGCTCATCCCTGAGCCGCGCCATCATCGCGCTGAATTGCTCCGCAGTGTCTATCACTATGCCATGCACCAGGCTCGCTGGCGGGGCCTCAGTTGACCCCGCCGGGACTGTCGGGTGGAGGGATTATAGCAGAACCCAGCCGCTTACCTGTAATCGCGCGCCTTCGGTGCCATTATCATTTGATTGGACAGGTCGCGATAGACTGGTTTGAAGTGGCCCGCAGCCTGCAACTACAATAGCATCAGGCTACCAGGAGGGAGACGCATGGCCAAGGTAGAGGAACTAGCCGCCCTGCAGGAGCGCGAGGAAACCCTGGCCAGGAACGCGGCGCGCCTGCGCGAGATCGAGCGCCTGTTGCAGGAGCCCGAGGCCCTGCTGGCAGCCAGGCAACGACTTCAGACCGCCGAGGCCGAACTTGACGCCCTCCGCCGCACCCTGCGCGCCCTGGAAGATAGCGCCGCGATCCAGCGCCGCAAGCGCGACGGAGAGCAGGCGAAGCTCTACAGCGGCAAGGTCACCAACCCCCGGGAACTGGAGGATCTGACCAAAGAAAGCGAGTTCCTCTCACGGCGCCTGGCCCAACTCGAGGAGGAAATGCTGCAGGTCATGTTGCAGCAAGAGGAAGCCATGGAATCGCTACGGGCAGCCAGGCAGCGGCTCGCCGAACTGGAGCAGGAGCAAGCGACACGCTCCGGCGAGTTGAGGGCCGAGGCCGAGCGGCTGCGGGCGGAGATGGCCGACCTCCAGGAGAGTGCGAGAGAACTCAGGCAGCGAATCCCGGCGGAATACCTGGCGCGATACGACGCGATCAAGGCCCGCAAGAATGGCAAGGCCGTCGCTCGCGTGCGCAACAATTCCTGCCAGGTCTGCGGCGTGGATCTGCCGACGCACGTGGTCCAACGCGCTCAGCAAGGCCTGGAACTCGTGCTCTGCCCCTCATGCGGCCGCATCCTCTGCGCCGGCTAGGGCCCGAATGAACTGCCGCTCCACGCAAGCTCACTCTGCCATACGCACCAAGCTGTTGGCGCCCGCGCTGCTTCTTTGCTTGCTGCTCACCCAGCCGGTGACGGCCGTGCCTGCCCTGGCCCAGTCGCCGCAGGCAGGAAGCCTGGCTGCCGCCCTCGATTTGGCCGACAAGGGCTACTACGAGGACGCCATCAAGGCACTGCAGGCGCTGCTGCCGAGCGCTGGGCTCGCCAAGCACGATGTGCTGGCGGCCATGGCGGCCGCCTACGAGCGGCTAGGCCAGTGGAAAGAGGCGGCGACACAGTGGTCTGCCGCTGCCGCTGCCAGCTACCGCGAACAGGACCGGGCGGCGGCCATCTTCCGCTGGGCCAACGCCCTGCAACAAAGCGGTGACGCCGCTCAGGCCGCCCGCCTCTACCGCGCCTTTCTGCGTTTGAGCCCGCAGACGCAAGCGAAACGCGAGACCCTCTCGCGTATAGCCGACTGTTATGCCGCAGCTGGCCTGTGGGGGCCGGCGGCGGACTACTACCGCCAGGCGCTGGCCGACCTTGCCCCCGGCTCTGATCGGGTGAGCCTGGTGCTAAGGCTGGCCGATGCCCTCGTCCTGGCTGGCGACCAGGCAGGGGCCCTCGTTCTCCTGGCCAGTGAAGCCAGCCAGGTCCCGGACGAACAGGTCGCTCAGTTCCAGTACCGCTGGGCCCAGGCGGAACGCGCCGCCGGTAAGGAACAGGATGGCCTGGCTCGCCTGCGGTCCTTGCTCCTCTCCTACCCGCGCTCCCCTTACGCCTATTCGGCACTGATGGATCTGCTGGATGCCGGGCAGGATGTTGACGACTATTGGCGCGGCATGGTTGACTACTACGCCGGTGCTTACGACCCCGCCATCCAGGCCCTGCGTCGCTACCTTGAGAGCGACCGGACCGAGAGCCGCGCCTCCGCCCTTTACTTTCTCGGGCTCGCCCTGCAGGCCGCCGGTCAGGAGAGCGAGGCTGCGGCGCAGTTCGACGCTCTGATCACGGGCTTCCCGAGCGACTCGCGCGTTGCCGACGCCTGGCTGGCCAAAGGGCAGGCGCAGGCGGCGGCCGGAGACGAAAGCGGCGCCATCGCCACCTACCAGGCCTTCGTCCAGGCCTTCCCACAGCATGACCTGGCTCCGGAGGCTCTGTATCGGGTGGCTCAGATCGCAGACGAGGCCGGCCAGGCAGCGGCCGCCCAGGCCGCCTACGCCCGGGTCTACCAGCTGTACCCGGCTGCCGAGCAAGGGCGGGCCGCTGCCCTGCGTGCCGGCCTGCTCGCTGCCCAGGGCAACGACTGGTCTACCGCTGAGCAATACTTCGGCACCGCCGTCACGCTCTCCCCAGGTTCTGGCGAGGCCAGGCGGTATCAGTTCTGGCTGGCACGGGCTTTCCTGGCCAACGGCAAGGTCGAGCAGGCCCGGACTCTGCTCACCGAGGTCGCGGGCGGGTTCCCGCGCGACTACTACTCCTACAGAGCCTGGGTCCTCTTGCAAGGCAGCGACCCCCTGGCCAACCCGGCGGGCAATCTCCTTTTCGTGACGGAGAGCGACCGCGCTCAGGCGCAGACCTGGCTGCAACAGAGCTTCGACCCCACCTGGAAGCCCGGCACGTTGCCGCCGGCCGTGGCCGCTGACAGCCGCTTTCGGGCAATCCAGGAGTTCCTGGGGCTAGGCTTGCGCGACCAGGCCATCGATCTCGCCCTGTCGCTGGGCCGCGATGTGGCACGAGACCCCGTGGCCGCCTTTGCCCTGGCCGAGTGGCTGAACCAGGCCGGGCTCTACCGGCCCTCGATTCAGATCGCGGCCAACATCATCTACACCCAGGCCGATTCCCAGAACAGCGTCCCGCGCTACATCTGGGCCCTGGTCTACCCCACCTACTACAGCGACCTGGCGCTCGCTCAGGCGAACGCTTCCGGCCTGGACCCGCTGCTCTTCTTTTCCCTTATGCGCCAGGAAAGCCTCTTCGACCCGCTGATTGGATCGGCTGCCGGGGCACAAGGTTTGGGCCAGATCATGCCGGCCACGGGAGAGTGGATCGCCAGCCAGTTGGGGGATAGCGACTACAAGCAGCTCGACCTGCTCAGGCCGTTCGTGTCGGTGCGCTACGGGGCCTGGTATCTGGCCAAGCAGCTCAGCTATGTTGACGGCAATGTCCTCGCCGGGCTGGCTGCCTACAATGCCGGGCCGGGCAACGCCATGAAGTGGTTGAAGGCCGCCGGGAACGACCCGGACCTTTTCTACGAGAGCGTGGCTTTCGGCGAGACCCGCCGCTACCTGGACACTATCCTGGCCAACTACTACCAGTACCGCCGCATCTACGCTGCGCCGCAGTAGGGCCCGGCTGGCTGACACGCAAGCACATGCGGCGCATTGCCTTTCCGCGCTCCTTACCCGCCGAGTCTCCGGCGTTAACATCGCTCGTGTCCGTCTGATCGCCTCGAACCAGCGAGGCAGACAGCCGCACCTGCCACCCCTCTCCACCCTGCAGTGTGCGGGTGACGCTGTCGCCCCGGGCCGCCGTCCCTCTCGACATCGGCAGCTCTGGCGGCTTTTCCCCCTCGCTGCTCAGCAGTGAAGCAGACCCGCTCCCAATGCCAACACGGCATGTCTG
>Ga0078972_1005717_pt1 | contig 31045 bp, 30 predicted proteins | sample YelNatPaOPGAMG01_FD_67568 | JGI IMG/M metagenome (GOLD analysis project Ga0078972, IMG submission 67568) | Hot spring thermophilic microbial communities from Obsidian Pool, Yellowstone National Park, USA - OP-RAMG-01 (SPADES assembly) (version 2) | ecosystem: Environmental > Aquatic > Thermal...
AAATAATTGGGTGGGCGGGTAGGGATGCTTAAAGTAATTTGTGCTTAAAGCACCTGTGCTAAATAGCACTTGTTCTGAATAGTATATTCTTAATGGGAAACATACAAAGGCGTTGTGATGTTTCACATCCCAACATTAAAAATGGGTAGGTGGGGGTGCTTAATAGCACCGCGTGCTTAATAGCACTTGTGCTAAATAGCACTTTCTTAATAAAAAAAATAAAAAGGAGTCTTAGGCTCCCTGTTGAATTTTCCAACACCCTTCATTACTACTTGAAAAATGTTTAATGTTATCTAAATAATTAGTAGATTGTATTTATGGCGAAAGAGATAAGAGTAAAAAAAGTAGCATCTTTCATAGAAAGAGAGGTTTCAGAGATAATACTGAATAAACTCAATGACGAAGGTATAAAGGCGATGATTAGCGTTTTTAGTGTCGAACTTTCAAATGACTTAAGACACGCAAAGATAAAAATTAGTATAAACTCAGATAATGAGGATGAGATAAAGAGCACAGTCAAGGCTATAGTAAGAGCAAAAAGTTTCATAAGAAGGTCATTAGGTAAGTCGTTAAAAACTATGTATGTGCCTGAAATATGGTTTGAGTTTATAAACCTTTCAGAGAGTATGGAAATATACGAAAAACTTAAAGAAATAGAAAAGGAGTTAAAAGAAAATGATGGAGGTAAGAATGAGAGTTAAGGGAGTAATTAGGACCCAAAACACACTTGACGAGGTTCTAAATGAAATAAAATTCAATGATAACTTTATTATAACTTTTCACATGAACCCTGATTATGATGCCGTTGGATCGGCATTAGCGATGTTTTACATCTTAAGGGAAATTGGTAAAAACGCTTTGGTAGTGAGTGAAGAAGACAACTCTGTAATCAAAAAAAACTTTAGTTTTTTACCCTTATACGAAGAAATAAAAGAAATTTCAGTATTAAATGAGCTAAATCCAGGGGACTACACCTTAATATCGCTAGATAGCGGAGAAGAAAAAAGGCTAGGAAGGACATTCAGTAAAGATATAGGTCAATTTAAGAAAGTAATAAACATAGATCACCATTATGATAATAACCTATTTGGCGATGTTAACTACATAGACTCTGAGGTATCAGGCACTGGAGAAATAATATACAGAATTGTTGAGCTACTCAACATAGAATTAAATAAAGAATTAGCAACATTGATATACGCAAGCATCGTAGGAGATAGTGGATCATTCAGGTTTGACTCAACCAAACCATCAACTCATTTGATAGCTGCGAAACTCCTTGAAACTGGAATAAAAGCTTCCTTCTTTACTAAAAACATGTACCAAAATAAGAGTATTGACTTCATAAAATTTGAAGGCGAACTATTCACAAATATAAAGACAGCGCTAGATAACAAAATAGTTTGGGTAGTCATAACAAACGAAATATTGAACAAGTACAACTTGTCGGATAGCGATACCGAACCAGTTGTTGAAGATATTGGAAGAATCAAAGATTGTAAAGTATACTTTACAATAAAAGAAAAGATAAAAAGAGGTTTAATAACTGTGGCTTTGAGGAGTAAGGACGATATTGATGTTTCAAAGGTAGCACAAAAATTTGGGGGTGGAGGACATAAAAGTGCTTCTGGCATAAGTTTTGATATATCATTAGGTTTAGAAAATGTTGAAAAGAAGATAGTGGAAGAATTAAAAGAAATTGTATGAGAGTAGCACTTGCCCAAATAAACACAATCGTAGGAGATATTGAATACAACAAAAAAAAGATTATAGAATCAACAAAATTTGCTAAAGAAAACAAAGTAGATTTAATTGTATTCCCCGAACTTGCACTGACAGGTTACCCACCTGAAGACCTAATAACTCACAGAAAATTTGTAAGGGAACAAATAAAGGCACTTGAGAGTTTATCAGAACATTTCAACGATATCATAGGTGTAGTTGGCTTTGTGAATCTAGAAAATGATATATTGTACAATTCAGCGTGTGTTTTTCACAAGAATCAAAGAATCGTCTACAATAAAGTGAGATTGCCTAATTATGGTGTTTTTGATGAAGAAAGGTACTTCGGTAGAGGTAAAAACGGCGTTGTGTTTTCAGTGAAAGACAACAGCAACGAAGAGGTAAATGTAGGCATAACAATATGCGAAGATATATGGTACCCTGAAGGTGTGCTTTTTGACGAAGTTGTAGAAGGTCACAGTGATATAATAATAAATTTATCCTCCTCACCATACCATATAGGTAAGGCAAATGAAAGGTATGAAATGCTAAAAACAAGAGCGAGAGACTACGGAATATTTATAGCATATACAAATTTGGTGGGTGGGCAAGACGAACTTGTATTTGATGGTGGTAGTGCTGTATTTTCGCCTAACGGCGAAATAGTATCAAATGCGAAATTATTTGATGAGGAAATATTAATTACAGACATTAAGGTAGAAACAACTGCGAGGAACAGGATACTGGATAATAGATATAAGTTTCTCACCGAATCAAACTATAAGTTTTATGACTTAAAAAAGGTACAGATTGACTATACCACAAAGCAGCAAAATAACCTATTAACAAATATGGTGGCTTCAATGCAATCAGAGGAAGAGGAGATTTTCAATGCTCTGGTGTTGGGAATAAGGGACTATATAAAGAAAAACAATTTCTCAAAAGTTGTTGTTGGGGTAAGTGGTGGAATTGATTCAGCGGTGGTTAGCTCAATATGTGTAAAAGCACTAGGAAAGGAAAATGTAATAGGCGTAAGCATGCCATCAAGATTCTCGTCAGAAGGCACGAAGAGTGATGCAAGAATATTATGCCAGAACCTTGGAATAAAGTTTTTAGAAATTCCAATAGAGGATTTCTTTAACCTATTCCTGAAGAATCTAAATCCATTTTTTGAAGGCAAGGGGTGGAACATTACAGAGGAAAATATACAGGCAAGAATAAGGGGCTTAATCTTGATGGCACTATCAAACAAATTCGGATGGATAGTCGTATCAACCGGAAACAAGAGTGAGTTAAGTATGGGATATTCAACACTTTACGGAGACATGGTAGGGGGATTTGCACTCATTAAAGACTTATACAAAACAACAGTTTATAAGGTAGCAGGTTATATAAACAGAGTAATGGGTAATGTGATACCTGAAAGCATTATAACAAGAGTCCCAACAGCAGAACTCAGAGAAAACCAAAAAGACCAAGACACACTACCACCATACGAATTGCTTGATATCGTCTTAAAAAAATACATAGAAGAGGAAAAAGATTACAAAGAAATACACGAAGAAACGGGAATTGACCCATCACTTATAAAGAAAATAATAAACACTGTTAACAAAAATGAATACAAGAGAAGACAAGCACCTATCGGTGTGAAGATAACAAAAAGATCCTTCGGCAAAGATAGGCGGTATCCTATAACCAACAGGTACTTCGTATAAAGAAAAAAATTCTCCAAAATTCGTCAATTATTCCGAAATTCTTCCTATGAAAAGACTACCATTAATAATACTTGCTTTATTGGTAATTCTTGAAGTTGCTTGTAGCGATGATGTAAAGAGCAATGATAACATTGGTGTAGAAAAGAATAGTGAGTTTGTAACTGGAATCTCAGATAAATACGAACTCAAAGAGATTTTACTTTTTAGGGAGGGTAAGCTAGAGAAAGGTATAAAGAGCATTCCTATAGAATTGAAGGGCATTACAAATGGGATGATCATCTTTAATTACACCAATGTAATAGTGATACCAGCGAGTAAGTATGTATCGTTTGATAAGGCAACAAATTCAGTGGTAAATAAGTTGGATGCTTTACTTTTCGTCTTCAGTAATCTTGTGATCTATAGGGATGACAAAGATTCAAATGAAGAAGTATTAAAAGATGCAGATATAAGTAGATACACTTTAGTAACTTTTATGAACCATGAGAGAAGTTACATAGTCAAGGTTGCGGATAAAAAAAATAACGAATTGTACATTGTAATTTCAGAGTACAAAGTTGAAGATGAAGAGTTCGAAAGAGCAGCAATCTCGGTGTGGGAAGATATTTGCTGGGATAGGACCGTTTCAGTTAATATAACCGAAAAATTTGCCAATCTGATCATCTCAAAAATTAAGGCATTGAAAACAAACAAAGTTGTTTACTTCTAAGATGACAAAAAGGATTATACTAGCCGTTGCATTATTAATGATTTTTAACATCGGCTTCGCCGATGTGATAGAAGAAATATCAAAGCAATTCTCAATAAACTGGACAAAAGGCGAAATAATCGTCCAAACAGATATGGAAACGCATGACTACCTTGTTGGCAAGGAGTTTACAGATGAAATAAGAGATTATAAAGTTAAACTGAAAGAAAAAATGATATATGAGATACTCAAAGAAATCAATAACATCGCCTTTGATGAGAACAGGCAAGTCTCCGATATATTTCAGGTGTTTCCCGAGAAAGAAACAAAACTCATATCAACACTCATGAAATTTGATTTTAAAGACTTCAGGTACTACAATAAAATGGTTTATGGTAGGTACGAAATTCCAATATTTGGAGAAAATAGTTTGTTTGAAGTAATAAAACTCCCAACGATTAAGCAAAGCTATTCCAAGTTTATAGGATATTCAGAGCCAAAAGTTTATACAGGATTATTAATCAATGTAAACAAACTTGATTTCAAGATATCTTTATCTCCAACGATAGTTTCAGAAAATGGTGAAGTAATCTACTCATACGGGAATATGGAGAACAACAAACAACACATTCATTACTTTGAAAGTTTAAATCAAGCAATTTCATCTGGAATATTTGGTGATAGAATATACTATTTATTTCCTAAGGAAATAGCGGGGAGAAATAGATCAAGAATTATCATTTCAGATGACGATGTTTATAGAATTTTATCAACAGACGAAAATTTCGGGATATTTGAGTTAGGTAAAGTTGGTATAATAACTAAGGAATAATCTTCTTTTTCTCTTCCTTAGTTATTTTGTCTGCTACGAATGTAGGAAGTGGTATTCTGTACTTCCCGTTTAATGTAAACTTTTTTACTATTTCAACTGATTTTTCAAGGTTTATGCAATGCCCAACAGAAACAAATATAGGTTTGGTATTTAATTTTGTCCTAACAGCCTTCCCTATTATTTCATTTGTATTAGGTTCTAGTAAATCTGATGTAGCATAAAGTTTATTCGGAGGTTCAACATAATGGCCATAAAGTAGGGATTTTGCACACCCTATCGTAGGTTTTTCAATTATTACACCTAGATGAGTCGCAATTCCCGCCCTTCTTGGATGCGCTATACCTTGACCATCAACTATAAGAATATCAATGTTAGTACTTACCTTGTTTATTGAATCAATTATGAGTGGTATTTCCCTAAAAGATAAGAAACTAGGTATATATGGAAAACTGACTTTACTGGATGTCACAACTTTTTCTAAAATCTCCGTAGTTTTGAAGTCAAAAACAACAAGCACACAAATTCCTATCTCACCTTTATAACTCAAATCAACGCCCGCCACAGTGTTTATTGAAGAAATATCAATATCACAAGTTTCAGAAAGATCCCTTACAAGGTACTGTACCTTCTTACATTCATTCAAGTTACTAGCAGAAAATGTCGCATTCAGAATCTCAAAATTCATACTACTTATGTAGATTTTTAATTTAAGGTACTACTTTTTTCAATAATAGACTTTTCAGAAATTCAAAAAAAATTACCCCCAATAAGATTGTTCCCAAATTCTGCCTTTTAATTTGTACAATTAATTTATCTACCCTTTTTATTGTCAATTCTGACCTTTTTACTACTAATTCCGGATGTGAGTGTTAACAAAGGATTATGGCCTTCTTCATCCCAAGCGTTGGTAATGGTTTCTATCCCTTAAGTAATTCCAATCTAACTTTTTTTTATTGTCATTCCGAGCGGAGCTAAGCGAGAAATCTCAAGGAGATTCTTCACTCCGTTCAAAAGATTCTTCACTTTGTTCAGAATAACAAGAGGGTGTATTCGTTTGGAAATAATCGTAATCAAATTTTTATACACCCTCACCCCCAATAACTCAGGAGTTTCTAACTCAGGAGTTTCTAACTCAAGAGTTTCTAACTCAAGAGTTTCTAATCTTCAAGTATATGTTTTACTACGAGGTCGCCTACTTCTTGAGTTGAGTATCCCATCTGTCCTGCGTTCATGCTTTTCATTAATTTTACGGTCTTCTTTACAGATTCTTGTATTGATTGTGCTGCTTCTTCCTCACCTAGAAATCTTAACATCAATTTGCCTGCCTCTATTGCCGCTATTGGGTTAATTACATTTTTGCCAGCATACTTGGGTGCTGATCCTCCCATGGGTTCAAACATTGATACGCCATTGGGGTTAATGTTACCTCCTGCTGCTACACCAAGTCCCCCTTGAATTATTGCTGCCAAATCTGTGATTATATCTCCAAACATGTTATCGGTTACGATAACATCAAACCATTCAGGGTTTTTTACCATCCACATACATGTAGCATCAACATGTGCGTAGTCAGTTTTTATATCGGGATATTCCTTTGAAATTTCTTCAAAAGTTCTAGCCCAAAGATCATGAGCATAGGTGAGTACATTAGTTTTCCCAACCATCGTTAATTTCTTTTCTCTACCATACTTCTTTGTATATTCAAATGCGTATCTTATTATTCTTTCAGTCCCAAACCTTGTACATATCATTTCTTGTATTGCTACTTCTTGTTTTGTTCCTTTGAAGAGGAAACCACCAGCACCTGCGTACAACCCTTCAGTGTTTTCTCTTATAATGGTGAAATTAATGTGCTCATGAGTTTTATCCTTTAAAGGTGTCCACACTCCTTCGTACAATGTCGCTGGCCTTAAGTTGACATAAAGGTCTAAATCAAATCTGAGTTTTAAAAGCACCTCTCTCTCAAGAATACCGGGCTTTACCCTTGGATCACCAACCGCACCTAAATATATTGCATTAAAATCTTTGAATTCTTTTATTGCACTATCTGGTAGCGTCTCCCCCGTTTTTAGGTAATGCTCTGCTCCATACGGGTATTCAACGAATTTGAGCTCTATACCAAACTTCGATGAAACCGCCTTTAGTACTTTTATCCCTTCTCTTATCACCTCAGGACCTGTTCCATCCCCTGGTATTACCGCTATGTCATATTTAGCCATAACTCCTCCCTTTGCAAAAATTCTAAATGTTCTAATCACCCATGTTACAACTAATTAAAGACATTGAAAAATTCACAGACTAGGCCTGACACAAGCTTGGCTTGTTTCTTAATTTAAAATAGGAAGGTGCTATTAAGCACTCCCACCCTCCCACCCAATTATTTAAGGGATACTCCGTATCCCTTAACCCTGTAAGTGATTATTAATTTAAGAGTGTTTTAAGCACATTTTTATTCAACATTCTTAAGAGTGAAGAGAGACTTCGCCTCTCTTCAATTAATTAGGGTGGGAGGGACTACTAAAAGGTGCTTATAGCACAAAGTGCTATAAAGCACACAGATTTTTTCAACAGAGTTGTTGCAACTTGATTTTTTTTTTTTTTCACAATAGTGGAAGTGAGGAGGGAATTATGAAGGGAGTTATAGTACTTGCTACAAAGGAAATGGTAACTAAAAATTTTGGTGAGGGAAAGTGGAAAGAGGCATTACAGAAAGCAGGGATTGACAAAGAACCTATAATCTTACCAATATCAGACATTGACGATCAAATTGTAATGAAAGTTATCAATGCTCTTTGCGAAGTATTGAATCTGTCTTTCACTCAGGTAGCAGATGCTTTTGGGGACTATTGGGTAAATGAGTATTCTCATCAATTTTATCAAGTTTACTACGATAGGTGTAAAACGGCAAAAGAATTCTTACTGAAAATGGACTCAGTTCATGTATCTACTACAAGAACTATGGCTAATGCTCATCCACCGAGGTTTGAATACGAATGGAAGGATGATAAGACTCTTATAATGCATTACAAATCCACAAGAGGATTGATTGACTTCTTGGTAGGATTAATCAAAGGAGTTGGGAAGTACTACAAGGAGGATTTAAAAGTAACGAAACTTGACAACGAAAGAGTGGAGATTGTTTTTCCTCATTAATTTATATTGAGTTTGACAGGGTATTTGTAATCACTCCTCGTATAAAATATGATCAAAGAATCTAGGTTCATTTCAATTCTTGTAATTCATCTAATGATACTTTTTTAAAAGTATTACTAACGGATATTGTAATTTCTTTTGCGCTATCTAAAAGTAATGTTTGTATTTTGGTGTTTTCTAATTTTATTGTATTTGTTGATGGTATTGAAATTAAGTCCAAAGACAACCTTCCATTCAGTTTTATGGGCTCAATGATTACTTGTATCTTATTTTTCAGAGGTTTTGAGAACCTCAAATCAACTACATTTTCTCCTATTGATATTCTCTCCTTTATGGAGTACTTTGTCACTCCAAGAAAGCGCTTTATTCCTGATATATCTACAAGTCCAAAGAAGATTAATGACGCTCCAAGTATTAGAGCTATAACCCATATCCATACCCTACTCTTCTTCTTCCTTTTAAATTCTTGCTCGTATGCTATAATATGCTCATTTATTCTTTCAAGGTCCTCCTCCTTAATGTGAAACTTATCTTTGTATTCTGGGGGAATTCTCAGAAACTTCACAAAACCATTTTGTATGATTAGGCAATTTCTTTTCAGATTTTTTAAACACAATCATTACAAGTTGATTTTTATTTTTCATTCTTTTACAATTTAATTTACATAGACTGGGGTATATGGTATATGATCGCTAGGGATAGGATAATAACTTTCTTTGGGCATGAGTTATATGACGATGCTCTGAGAAAGAAAGATTACTTTGAAGTGCGGAATTTAGACATAGTCTCCGATGGTATATATCTCACTTTCTATTCAAAAATAGAGAGTGATAATGAGTATTTTTATGTTGAAATAGTTTTTAATCAAGTTGATGAGGAAATTATTGAAAAGAAGTGTAGTTGTGGCAAAGACAACTGCGAGCACATGCTCTTAACTATGCTTGAAATCAGTAATTACAGCAAAAATGATATATATAACAAGATAAAAAGGTTCTCTAGTGATCGTGTCTTAATCCCTTTAAAAATAATTCTTGACTTTTCTTCATTAAGGGATAGTTCTATAATAAGGGTAAAGTTTGATTTAGCAGACAAAAAAATTGCTAGGAGTCCCAAAAACTACATCTACGAGTACATAATAGATGATACCAAAACAATAAAGGTAACTCCCGAGGATGATAAGTTTTTAAGGATACTTATAACTGAAAACAATATCTATACCTATCCTGATGAGGGTATATCGTTGTCAATGAGTCAGTTTTTGAGGATTTTTGAACTTTTAAGAAACCATCCTAGAGTTTACCTGTCTCCGAATAATGCAAAACTGGAATTTTCACAGGAAAGGTTCATTCCCAAACTCAAAGTAGTTTATGAAAATTCAGATGGTCATAAGAAGTTAAAAATAGTTACAAAGGAGGATTATTCAAATGTTCTTATTGTCGCCGATGGCGACAATAAAAAAGTCATATTGGGCAACAAGGTCTTTGATTTTCATAATTCAATCCCAATTGAAACATGGATTGTAATTTTAGAGAATAGGTTTAAAATATCAGAGAAGGAATTTCCAAAGTTTTTTGGCAAGTTCTATGCCACTCTCAATCAATGCTCACATCTTGAGTCCGATGATGTAGTTGATGAGATGCCTAACATAATTTCAATTGACGAAGTTGATGTAAAGATAAGGATAGATTACAACGATGCCATAAACAAATTATACTGGGAATCAATTGTAATCTTTGATGGTAAGTTTATAAATGTAAAGGATATCTTTGATGTTTCGCTCAGGCACATAGATGTTGGGAATAATTACTTTATAAGTGACATCAAAGAACTTAAGAAGAAAATAATGGATAAGCTGTTTGAGATTGGTTTCAAAGAATACTTCGTCTCAAATAACTATGTAACAAGTTATATTCCCATAGATAAGGATAGCTTTGTTAGAAAGATTCTTGTCAATTATGAATCTTGGAAAGATTTTTGTGAACTTAGTCCTAGGACGAGTGTATTGGTACCTGAAGAGGTGAGAGTTGTTTTTGATGTTGATATTGCGAATGTGGGTAGAGGAAAATTTGATTTTTCTTTCAAGGTATTCTTTTTTAACAAAGATGATGTACTCGTCAAAGAGTTAACTTTAAACGATTTCATAAAGATATTACCTGATATACCACCTGATGCCATAATTGAAATTGGTGGGAGGTATTACAAACTGAAAAATGTTGAGGATGTTAAACAAATTGGTGAAAAAGTTCGTAATATACTCAACAGCGAGAATAGAGAAGGTAGTATTGTAAAACTAATACAGCTTTTATCTCTTGAATCCGATCTTGATATCAATCTACTTTCTAATGCTCTTGTTTTAAGGAAAGATGAAAACACCAAAGTTTTTGAGAAAGAACTTAAATCTTTAAAGCCTTCTACTGATGTTGAGGTACCTTCTGAGGTGAAGGATGTTATAAGAGAGTACCAAAAATTAGGTTATTATTGGCTCAGATTCCTCTACAAGAACGGTTTTGGAGGTATACTAGCTGATGATATGGGATTGGGTAAAACTCTTCAGGCTCTAACATTTATAAATAGTATTTCTTCCAATTCTCAAGACAAAAAACCTTCTCTTGTTATTTGTCCTACATCGCTTACACATAACTGGGTTAGAGAGATACAAAAATTTTTCCCAACGATGTCTTATGGCCTGGCTGTTGGCTCTCCAAGAGAGAGAAAAGATGTTTTAGATAGGTACAAAGATTATGATGTTATAATATCCTCATACGCTTTGGTTAGAAATGATATATCATTGTATCTTGACAAGGATTTCAAGGTTGTTATTATAGACGAGGCACAGTATATAAAAAATAAAGAGTCCAAAACTGCTAAGTTTGTTAAGATGCTCAATTCTGATATAAGGATTGGTCTGACTGGTACTCCTATAGAAAATTCAGTATCTGATTTGTGGTCAATATTTGATTTTGTTATGCCGGGCACATTAGGAGATTACTCTTCATTTATGGAAAAGTACTCTAAACCAGAAAATCACAAAGAACTTGCTAAAAAGGTATCCTACTTTGTTTTGCGAAGGAAAAAGGAGGATGTACTTAAGGAATTACCAAGTAAAATTGAGCAGAATATATTCGTACCTCTATCTGTAGAGCAAAGAAAAATATACGAAAGGTACGCTAAAGAAATGAGGATGAATGTATTAAAATCTATAGGAGAAATCGGATTTAATAAATCAAAAATGCATATACTTTCTGCCATTACAAGACTCAAACAAATATGTGATCACTCAGCATTAGTTTCTGAGAGTTATGAAAATATTGAGTCTGGTAAACTTGAATTGCTCATTGATTTACTGAATGACGCAATAGATGGGGGCCATAAAATACTTGTTTTCTCACAATTTGTCCAAATGCTTAAGATAATAGAGAGAAGACTCCAAATTGAAGGCATAGAGTACTCCTACCTAGACGGATCTACTAAAAACAGGCAAAAGGTTATAGATGAATTTAATGAAAACGAAAGCAAAAAGGTGTTTCTCATAAGTTTAAAGGCTGGGGGATTTGGGATAAACCTAACTTCTGCTGATATAGTTATACTGTACGATTTGTGGTGGAATCCTATGGTTGAAAGGCAAGCAATGGATAGGACACACAGGATAGGCCAAACAAGAACAGTTAATGTTTATAGACTTATATCTGAAGACACAATAGAAGAAAGAATTTTTTCATTACAAAATACAAAGAAGGAAATATTTACCAATGTTATAGAGTCAGAGCTGGCTCCGTTTGCTAATCTGTCTTGGGAAGATATTAAATATCTCTTTGAATAACTTCGCTTTGGATTTGATACCTAAAAGATAAGTTCTTTATTCCGAATTTTCTTTCATGGAGACAGGAATATACCATAAGTTAAATCAGTCAAATCAAAAATTTTTAACAAAGACAGTTGAAGTAGACAGAAAGTCAATTGAATTGAATAAAGTAAATTTTTGGATGGAACTTTTCACTATATCACTGAGTGTACTTTTGATAATTGGTATTGTTTTCAGTCTTTCATCAAGTTATTCATTGAGTAACAGAATATATAATAATCCCTTTCAGATATTTTTAAGGCAACTTCTATGGTTTGCGATTGGGATATTAGGTATGTTAATAACAACAAGAATTTCAACATCCTTTTACTCAAAATACATAAAATTGATTGTTCTTTTCGGTATAATAATAGGTATATTGCCGTTTATACCTGGCATTGGTAAAGGAAAAGGTGAGGCAATGAGATGGGTCAATTTGGGAGTCTTTTCGTTTTCCTCTTCTGAAGTAATGAAACTGATTTTAGCGATTTACTTGCCTGTTGTTATCTCTAGAAAAGGTGATACGAAGAAATTTCTTAATTCTTTTTTGCCTCTTTTTATTGTCACTGTAACATTCTTTTTTATAGTCTCACTTCAACTTGATTTATCAAATGCTATACTGATCCTAGTATGCGCAATAATACTAATGTTCATAGGGGGTATACCACTAAGTCATATTGTTATAACCTTATCAACTTCCCTGTTGATGGTATTTTTGTGGACTGAGAAGTTTAATTATATTCAAGACAGGATACTCGCTTTTGTTGATCCGTGGAGTGATCCATTCAATAAGGGTTACCATTCAATACAATTTCTTAAAGTTTTTGGCAACGGAATATTTGGGGCAGGATTAGGAAATGGTATAATGAAAGAAAAATACCTTCCAGAACCTCATACGGACTCAATATTTTCGGTAATAGTTGAGGAGACTGGATTGGTGGGAAGTTTAATAACCATTGCTGCACTGACAATTTTTTTTATATCAGCGATGAAACTCGCGAGTATGGTAAATGATAAATATAAAAGCCTACTCATAGTTGGTATGGCGTCATTAATATCAATTTGGGCAATTTCAAACATAATGGTGGCAACTTTGATTATTCCACCAACGGGCACGAACTTCCCATTTTTGAGTTACGGAGGCACTAACACAATAGTTTCATTCTTAAGTGTAGGAATAATATACCGAGTATACAAGGAAGCAATAGCAAGTAGATGAATTATTCACATGTATGGGACTTTAATTTAACTTGAAATTCTAATGTTTTTTTTATAAAAATTATTTTTATGGAAATAGATTATAATGATTTTTTAAAGAGACTTATTGATTTTGATGGTAACCAATACGAATTAGCTTTAGTTGCTTCTAAAAGGGCAAGGTATTTAGTAAATAATAATTTATTGGGATCTTCTGATGAAAAAATTGCTGTTAAAGCTTTGTACGATGTTTTGACAGGAAAAGCACAAATTGTCAGTGAGGAGAAGGAAGATTAAGCCGAGATGGTGGAATTGGCAGACACGCTACTTTGAGGGGGTAGTGCCCGCAAGGGCGTGCGGGTTCAAGTCCCGCTCTCGGCAAATATTGCCGATGTAGCTCAGCTGGCTAGAGCGACTGACTTGTAATCAGTAGGTCGTGGGTTCAAGTCCCACCGTCGGCTCATATCAATTTTGTAAAGTACTTAAGAGTATCAACCATACTGAAAACACCTATTATTTGACCATTAGAATTCACAACTGGTAGTTTCCTCCTATTCTTCGAAATCATTATATTTAATGCCTCTTTGAGAGGCATATCCTCAGGTAACACAATCTCTTCCTGCTTCTCTATAACATCCTCTGCTAAAATGTTTTTGGCTTTTTCGGGAGAGAATATATACTTCACAAGATCCGTCGAATATATCATACCCAAAGGTTTGTCCTTATCTAAAACTAATATCCCACTTATCTTGTTTTTTAGCATTTTCTCTACAACCTTTGACAATGGATCCTTAGGCCCAACCGAAAAAACTGGTGTCACCATGAAATCCTTAACTTTAAGATCCATAACCCACCCTCCTAAATGGAAGGATAAACAAAAAGAATTATTATTCTCAAGTAACATACTTCACTGAAAAAATCTGTGCTTCATAGCACATCGTGCTTCATAGAACCTTATGCTTAATAGCACTTCTTAAAAAGGATCTATAAAGGTGTTGGAAGGCAAAGCCTTCCAACGATAATAAAGGGCGGGTGGGTGGGAAATTTCTAAAATTGATTTCTTACGAAAGAAATAAAAACAGGCTTGGCCTGCGACAGGTTTAACTTGTGACAGGTTAAACCTGTGAATTTTTAACACAATCGTCCCCAATGATAAAAATTTCTTCAACTTGTTAGTAAACTTGAAAAATAAAAAAGTTTACCAATATTCTTTTGTTAAAGGAGGGAGTATGAAGAGGATATTAATGGTTAGTTTGCTTTTAATTTCGGTAGTGAATGTTTTTGCTTTGCCTTCTGATTTTAGATTAAAGGAGTATGTGATTGACACTATTGATACTAAGGTTAGTGAGGGGTACTCGGCAGTTGATTTATCAACTAATGTTGATAGTCATGTATCTATTAGTTCTCTGCTTGAGGATAGTGATATTTACTTACAAAATAGGGCACCTTTTGATGTTCAAAGTGATGTTAGTATTAGAGGGAGTAGGTTTAGTCAGGTCTCCTTTGCTTTGAATGGTATTTCTTTTAATGACATCGAGACAGGGCATTTGAATTTGTCTTTACCTTTTACGGTTTATGATATCAGTTCTGTTTCTGTCCAAAAGTCAGGTAATTCAACTATTTATGGGAGTGATGCTGTGGGTGGAGTTATTGACTTTGAGATATCCAAAGATATCGTTGAGGGGTTTAATGTAAAAACTTATGCTGGTGATTATGGGCTTTTTGGTAGTACTTTTTCGGTTTCAAAAGGGTTTGGTATACTTGGTTTTAGGCTCTCATTTGATAAAAAAAGAAGTGATGGGTGGAGATTTAACACTGATTTTGATCAGTGGATTTTGAATACAACTCTTGTTTCAAAACTGTTCGGTGGAGAATTTGTTCTCTTTGTTGGGCACATTGAAAAGAAGTATGGCGCTAGCTCATTTTATGGTACTGAAGCGAGGGAAAGTGAAATAGGCACATTAGGAATTGCTAGTTTGGGTTTTGGGAAATTCAAAATCAACCTACTTACAAAAAGTGGCATAGACAATTATATTGTTAATATTCTTTCTCCGACTACTCAGACAAACAATCATGTTAAGTATCAATCGGTTTTGAGTGTTGAAAACACATTTGATTTTGGTAAATACGGTTCATTGTTTACAAAAGTTGAAACAAGAGGTGATGTTATTGACAGTAAAGCTTATACGACAAACGGTGAAACAAATTTACTTGGCAGCAGGTACGATGTACCTTTTGGCGTGGTATTTGAATATGGCTTTTCTCCTGTTGATAAATCTTCGCTTTCTGTTGGGATTAGAAATGACATTTGGTACTTGGGTAATAGAGTCTATGGTGTTATTCCTTCACCTTCATTGAAGGGATACTATTACTTAAATGATTCTGTCAAAGTTTCAGGTAGTGCTTCAAGGTTCTTTAGGGTACCTACATACACTGAGCTTTACTATTACGATGGGACAGCGTTCGGTAATACTAACCTAAAGCCTGAAGAGGGATGGAATTATGAATTAAATGCTTCTTACTTCCTTAATGAAAAACAGAGTTCTTATTTGTTCGTTTCTGGGTATTGGAGAGATGCTTTGAATGTTATAGATTTTGCTGACGATAAATCTATTCCTGGAGTACGCTATGAGGCACAAAATATAAGGTGGATTAGTGGAGGCGGGGTTGAAGCTGGATTGAATTTTAGCCACAATCTGTTTGATGGCGGTTTATTAAAGATATTCTATTCGTACTCAAAGTTTGATTCAGGTGTGCCTAGCAATTACACATTCAGGTATGATAAGTATTTAGAGCATCAAGCTAATTTAGTTGTTTATCAAAACCTATATGGTTTTGGTATTTATACTCTTGTAAGCTTTAGGAATAGATTTGAAGGGAAGGATGCAAATGGTAATTTGTTACCATACACCACATACACTTTGATAAATGCTAAAGTTTCTTATGAATTACTTTCAGGTGTTAAGTTATTTGCTGAAGGCGAGAATTTGGGTGATGTTGAATATGAAGATGTAAGCAAAGCGAAAATGCCTAGAAGATGGGTTTGGGGGGGAGTTGAGGTTAAATTCTGATTCTATTTAGCTCCCAAAAGTTTTTTGACTGTTTCTTGTATATCTGCTGGTATAACTATTACTGTAGTGTTTTCAGACTTTGCTATTTCCGACATAGCCTTTATGTATTCCTTTGAAATGAAATACATCATTGGTGCTATACCTCCCGAAGATATGGCATCAGAAACAAATTTTATTGAGTTTGCATCTGCCTGTGCTAATCTTTCTCTAGCTTCAGCCTCTCTTTGTGCTGATTCTTTTACCGCTTCAGCTTGAAGGATGGTTGCCCTCTTTTCCCTTTCTGCCTTCATCTGTAAAGTCATTGCTTTTTGTATATCCTCTGGTGGTGCAATGTCCTTTATTTCAACTCTAGTTATTTTTGTCCCCCATTCATCAGTAGCCATGTCAAGTTCCTTGCTCAACTCTTCATTTATCTGTGTTCTTGAAGAAAGGCTTTCATCTAAAGTCAATTTACCCATTATTGATCTCAAATTCGTCATTGTAAGCTGCTCTATACCTTTGTTTAGATTAGATATTCCATAGGCTGCTTTCTTGGGGTCAACAACCTTATAGAACACAACTGCATCAACTTCAACAGTTGCATTATCTTTAGTTATAATCGTTTGCTTCGGTAGATCCAAAACTTGCTCTCTAACATTTATCTTGTAAGCAACACTATCAAAAATAGGAAGTATGAAGTTTAACCCCGGCATAAGTACTTTAGAAAACCTACCAAATCTCTCAACAACATAGTTGTACCCTTGTGGCACTGTCTTAACCCCAGTAAGTATTATTATACATATAGCGACAAGAAGAATAATTAAAAATGTGGTACTCATAAATCCCTCCTATAGTAACTATAGTAAATGATCAACATAATGAATATCAAGCACTCGAGGATTGTGTTGAAAAATTCAACTTTTCTTGAATCTACTTGGGCAAACAATCATTAGTAATTCCCGCCCCCCTCCCTATTTATTGTAGAGAGGCTCCGCCTCCAAGAGGCTTCGCCTCCAAGAGGCTTCGCCTCTCTACGCTTTCCAGAATATTCAAATAAAAATGAGTTCTAAGCACCACCACTCACTCTAGTTAGTTGAAGAGAGGCTCCGCCTCCAAGAGGCTTTGTCTCTCTTCACTCTCAAGAATATTTGAATAAAGAAATGCCATCTAGCACAAGGTTTTTTCAACAGAATTTCAAGAAGTTTATAACTCAAGAGTTTATAACTCACGGAGTTTATAACTCACGGAGTTTGTAACTCAAGAGTTTGTAAATTCTTATCTTCCATAGTTAAAATTATTCAATCAGGAGGTTATATGGAAACATTGAAAGCCGTTATAATGGGATTAGTTCAAGGGATAGCGGAGTTCTTACCTATCAGTAGCTCTGGTCACTTGGTCTTGGTGGATCATTACTTAAAAAATATGGGAAAAGCTAGTCTTTGGTTTGATGTATTTTTGCACATTGCTACACTCTTGGTCATTATTGTCTTCTTCTGGAATGAGTTTCTCATGCTACTTAGGGGAATGATAAAATTTTACAAATTTTTTAATGATGTTGAAAGCAAAATTTTTTGGCTAATAGTTATAGCAACTTCAGTTACTGTTGTAGTCGCTTTATTAATGGAACCACTAGTTTCAAACATCGTTGAGAAAAATTATAAATTAGTTGGGGTAATGCTAATAATAAACTCTGTTATACTCTTGATACCTTACCTAGTGAACAATAAGGTATCTAAAGATCTTGGATCTATAAACATACTAGACAGCATTTTAATAGGATTATTCCAAGGGGTAGGTTCCTTACCGGGAATATCAAGGTCAGGTATAACTATATCAACTGGCTTGACAATGGGATTAGAAAGAACTACGGCAGGTGTTTTTAGCTTCTTGCTATTCATTCCAACAGTTATAGGTGCATTTGTATATGAAACATATAAATCACTTAAAACAGAAGGTATAAGCAATATGGGATTCAGTTCTTCATATCTTATCGGTTTTGTTGTTGCCGCAACTATCGGATATCTCGCTTTATGGCTCCTAATGAAATTCCTCAAGGAAGGTAAACTATACATATTTTCAATATACTCATTCATAGTAGGCTTACTTGCAGTCATATTTTAATACTAAGACATTCTATGTCCATGACATTCTATGTCCATGACATTCCATGTCCATGACATTCCATGTCCATAACATTAAATATTAAGTTTAATTTGTTTAAAAAATCACAGGTTAGACCTGCTTTTATTTCTTTTATAAGAAATAAACTTTAGCAATTTCCCGCTCACCCTATTTTACGAAGAGGAGTGAACCCCCTCTTCGCTTCCTAGAATATTTGAATAAAAAAGTGCTATTCAGTATAAAGTGCTATGAACATCCCACCCTATTTAGTGAAGAGAGGTGAAACCCCTCTTCACTCTTTGATACGAATAAGAAGGTATTCTAAGCATAAGGTGTTATGAGCATTTAGAATGTCTCACATTCCAACACTTTTATAAGTCCTTTTAAAAGAGTATTATTAAACACTTAAGAAGGTGCTTTGAGCACTTAATTAAAAATATGCTACTAAGCAAATTACTATTAGTAGCCCCACTACCCATTCTTATTGCGGAGAAGCGAAGCTTCTCTTCACTCTTAAGAGATTTCAGTAAAAAGTATCCTAGCAATTCTTAAATTCACGCCCCACGAAAAATAGAATATAGTTAATTAGGTTTATGCAATTACTTAATTTGTAATAAAAGGTGATTGTAAATCCAAACGAAGAAAGCATTAAATTTGAAGTTATGAAATACAGATGTTTTATCAGTTAAAATTGAAATTATGAATATCGTTGTGAAGTTAGGTACAAAGATCATTCTCAGTGATGAATCACTGAAGAACATAGTTGATGAGATTTCTCAATTCATAAAGTCTGGTAACCATGTTGTTATCGTTTCTAGTGGTGCTGTTGGATTGGGTAAGATAAAACTCGGATTAAATAATCCCCTTACTTTGGAAGAAAAACAAGCAATTGCTACAGTTGGGCAAGTAGAACTCATGAAAAAACTACAAAATTTCTTCAGTCCCTACAAGTTGGAAATTGGGCAAATACTCATAACTTATCGTGATATAAATTCAAAGGAATCTTTTTTTAACCTGAGAAATACATTGAAAAATGCAATTTCAATGGGTATAGTACCAGTTATAAATGAGAACGATAGTGTAGCGATTGAGGAAATAAGATTTGGTAACAATGATATATTGGGCGCTACTATTTCTTCCTCTATTTCCGCTGATGTTTTTTTAATTCTTACAGATGTCGATGGCGTGTACATGAATTTCGGTACACCTTCACAAGAATTGGTAAAAAGTGTAAATGATGTAAGGGAGGTAAAGAAATTTCTTAAAGGCAAGAAAAACGACTTTTCAGTAGGTGGAATGAAGACCAAAGTACAGGCAGGGTACTTGTGTATGAAATCAGGCGTAAAATGTATCATAGCAAATGGATTTAAGAAAGACATTATAAAAAAATCAATAAATGGTGAAGAGGGTACAATCTTCTTACCTTCACACGGAAGAACTAATCTAAAGGAATCTTGGTTTATTGTCAGTAAGAAGAAAGGAAAAATAATCATTGATGATGGAGCAGCTAATGCAATCTTAAGTAGAAAAAGTTTACTACCAATCGGAATACTTAAAGTAGAAGGAGAATTTGAGAGAGGGGATGTCGTGTTCCTAACATCCCCTGACGGTAAAAACATCGCTGTAGGTATAACAAATTACTCATCTACCGATATACAAAAAATCAAAGGCAAAAAATCAAGTGACATAGGCAGTATTCTGAATCTTAATGAATTCAATGAAGAAGTAGTTCACGCTGATAATATTTTTTTATTATAATTTCGCTTCCTCTGTGTCTATATCAATATATTCAACTTTTATACCTTCCTCCGCCCCTAGCTCAGTATTAGTACTTCCGCAGTTTTCACAAACATATATGTGTGCATCTGTATAAAATTTGTGCCCGCAGTCCTTACAGATTATAGGAATCTGAATAAATTTTAGATCAACTTCCATTCCTTCGGCTATTGTTCCTTTTGCGTAGTTTATTAGGTGCATTTTGAATGCCTCTGTACTCAAGTTTTCCGTATCGGCTATTACCACTTTTGCCTTAAGAACCTTAGAAGCATTATTTTTCCTTGCTTCGCTTATTATTAGATCCAAAGTATCTTTTGCTAGTAAAGATTCATGCATATTTATGTACCTCCATTAACATATCCTAGGTAATTGTTCACCACTTATCATATCTAGTAACCTATTACTACCAATTAAGTTTTTCATTATGACTTTGCCAGGGTTTTCTTCAGTAATTTTACCTATTACTCTGGCGTCAGTGCCGAGAGTTGATGACATTATACTAACTACCTTTTCTCCATACCTTTCAGGGACAATTGCTATGAATCTACCTTCATTGGCAACATAAAGAGGATCCAACCCCAAAACCTCGCAAATAGCCTCAACCTCTTCTATAACTGGTATCTTCTCTTCTTCTATGTACATACCCAATCCACTTGCTTTAGCAATTTCGTTCAGTGCACTCACAAGTCCACCTCTGGTTAGGTCCCTCATGCAGTGTACCTCAACACCGCTATTTAGTATCCCCTCAACGGTTGTCCATAACTCTTCACAATCACTTTCAAGTGTGCTTTCAAACTCTAATCCTTCCCTTACACTCATTATAGCGCTTCCATGTCTACCAACATCACCATTCAAAACTATCACATCCCCCGGCCTAACATTTTGAGGTAAAATCTCAAGACCATGCTCAATTATACCTATTCCCGCTGTGTTTATATATATCCCATCTCCTTTACCTTTGTTAACAACTTTTGTATCACCCGTAACAATCATGGCTCCAACTTTGTCAGCGGTAACTTTTATTGAGTTTAGTATATCCTTTAGTTTCTCTATCTCAAATCCTTCTTCAATTATCAGCCCCAAACTCAAGAATTTCGGTCTTGCTCCACACATCGCAAGGTCATTTATTGTACCAGTAACTGCTAATTTACCTATATCACCACCCGGAAAGAATATAGGATTTATAGTATAAGAATCAGTAGTAAACGCTATTTTGTTCTTTGGTAAGTCTATTATTGCGCCATCATGAAGTTTATCCAGGTATTCATTTGAAAACAAGGGTTTGAAGACATTTTCTATCAAGTTATTTGTCAGTCTGCCTCCGCCGCCGTGCCCAAGTCTTATTCTCTCTATGGTGTTATCAATGGGAAGTGGGCAGTTGAATTCCTCACTCATACTACCTCCTTGTTGAATTTGTAGTTATAGTATGCAGCACAAGCACCTTCAGATGATACCATTGGTGCCCCTAGAGGATGCTCAGGAGTACACAATGTGCCGAATGCTTTACATTCATAAGGCTTTTTTATCCCTTGTAGAACAAGTCCAGATATACATTCTTCAGGTTCTTTTACCGAAATATAACCAACATCAAATTTCTTTTCAGCATCATATTCTTGGTATTTTGGAGAAATTCCTAATCCGCTTCTTGGTATTTCTCCCATACCCCTCCACACTCTATTGACAACGACAAATACTTCCCTCATTATTTCTTGAGCAAAGGTATTCCCTTCTCTTCTTACCGAACGGGTATATTGGTTTTCAACTTCATGCCTACCTTCTTCTAGTTGTTTGACACACATTAGTACACCTTGTAATATATCAAGTGGTTCAAAGCCTGTTACAACGATGGGTACCTTGTATTTTGTTGCTATCTCCTCATACTCCGTGTATCCCATGACTGTGCATACATGTCCAGCAGCAAGAAAGCCATTAACTTTGTTCTTTGGAGAGCTTAATATTGCCTCCATTGCTGGAGGCACTAAAACATGAGACACAAGCATTGAGAAATTTTTTATTCCCATCTTCTTAGCTTGATATATAGCCATTGCATTCGCTGGTGCTGTAGTCTCAAATCCAACTCCAAAGAAAACAACCTCCTTGTCAGGGTTGGTGATAGCAATCTTCAAAGCATCTAGAGGCGAATAAACAATCCTTACATCCCCTCCTTCTTCCTTCACAGCAAACAAATCCTTTTCTGACCCCGGAACCCTCAACATGTCACCGAAAGAACAGAATATAACATTAGGCAAACTCGCTATTTTTATGGACTTATCAATCATTTCTAGAGGTGTCACGCAGACAGGACAGCCTGGACCATGAATGAATGTTATGTTTTTTGGCAAAACTTCATCTATGTTGAATTTGATTATCGTATGTGTCTGACCTCCGCAAACTTCCATTATCATCCAATTACCTTTCGTAATCCTCCATATCTCATCTATGTATTTTTTAGCAACCTCCGAATTTCTGTATTCATCTATATATTTCATATCATTCTCCCAATTGTTCAGATATTTCGTTCATCTCCTCAAGATATTTAAAAACACTCTGAGCTTCTTCTTCATCAAGCTTACTTATGGCAAACCCAACATGAACAATCACATACTCACCTATCTTGATATCAGGTACATACTCAAGGCAGACTTCCCTCTTTACCCCGCTAAAATCAACTTTACCCATAAGAGGCGATTTGTCATAGTATATCTCAACAACCTTACCCGGCACCCCAAGACACATAATTTAACACCTCTCAAAACCTACCAAAATGGTGAATAATTCCTAGAAACACTAACAATCAAAGGATTAATCTATACAATACTTGTAGGAATTTATTTTTGCTTTTAATTAAGGGAAGAATTTCACTTTTGTTCCAAAGTGTGAAAATAAGGTTTAAAACTCAGGATGTTGTAAATTTTTAAAGTATACTAATTCAATAAAGTTAGAAATATTTGGTACATAATTTTTTGATACTTAAAAAATGGATATGAATTTTATTTCATGCTACAAAATTCTATAAAATTTTTTTAATGAACTTATCCAAAATTGTGTTTTTGACATCAATGGTAGTTTTAGGAATTGTGGCGTTTTCTTTTGGCAAAAGTGTATATTCAACTTACATTTCCGAAGGAATGTCTTTTTACAAGTTAGGTGAATACGACAAAGCAATAGAAAATTTCAATTCAGCAATAAAACTAAACCCCAACGATCCATTACCTTACAGAATGATTGGACTCTCTTATTACAAGAAATCAAATTACGATGAAGCACTTAAGTATCTGACAATATCATTGGTGATGGAGGGGGAAAACACAATTACACTTTCAATAATAGGGAACATATACTACTCCCAGAAAAAGTACAACAATGCTGTATTAGTTTATGAGAAACTATTCAACACGGAAAACAACTCATTTGTAGCTTTCAGGTTAGTAAAGAGTTTTATTAATGTTGGAAAATACAAAGAGGCTGTAGAGTACGGCGAGAAAGCGCTGAATTCAGACATTTCATGGGACACAATAGACCAAAAAACATTCGTTGCGACACTTCGGGAGGCTTACATAAAGTATGCATCATACCTTGAGAAAAATGGTAAGAAAAATGAAGCAAAAATATATACAGAAAAGGCAAAAAAGTTAAATTAGGTATTAATATGAATATAGCACTAATAGGTTCAACAGGTTCAATAGGCCAAAAAGTTTTGGAAGTTGTCAGAATGTGGCCCCAAAAATTCAATGTAGTAGCACTAGGTACAAGAAGAAATGTTAAAAAATTAGAGGAACAAATTAAAGAGTTCAAGCCTAAAGTTGTTTACATAGACGATTTATCAAAGAAAGTTGAAGGAATAAAAATCCTTAGAGGTTGTAAGGGTATAAAAGAGATATGCTCAATGGAAGAAATAGACACAGTAATAGTAGCAGTTGATGGGTATTTTGGCATCATACCATCAATAGAAGCAATAAGAAACAGAAAGAAACTACTCACAGCGAACAAAGAAAGTATTTTTATATGGGGATACGAAATAATCAAAGAAGCAAAGAAATATAATACTATTATCATACCACTTGATAGTGAACACAATACGGTATTCAACATAATAAGCCGCATAGGTAGAGAGAATGTAGAGAAGATATTAATAACAGCATCAGGGGGACCATTTCTCAAGAAAGAAATAAAAGAATTTGAAAGCATCTCGTTTGATATGGCTATGGAGCACCCAAACTGGAAAATGGGAAAAATCGTAACGATTAACAGCTCTACGATGTTTAATAAATTCCTAGAAGTTTTTGAAGCACACATATTCTTTGAAATGCCAATAAGTGAAATAAAAATCGTTATCCACCCACAATCAAAAATACACAGCATGGTACTACTCAAGGATGGTACAACATGGGCGATTTGGTACAAATCAGATATGATATTCCCAATAGCTAGTGCGATGTTTCATCCAGGAGTACCAAACTTAATAGACAAGAAACAGGAGATAGATTTACCATGTAATACCTCCGTTGATTTTCTAGAACCAGACAAGGAAAGATATCCGATACTCAAACTTTTAGACATCATAGAAAGCACTACTCCATTAGAAAGGGCGATTATCAATACAGCAAACGAAATTGCAATAGAACTATTTGAGCAAAACAAAATAAGGTTTATAGATATAACAAATACAATACTCAAAACATTTGAGAATTTTAACCCAACAAGAGTAAATGTAGACATAAACGGAAATTTAGAGGGATTAGTACAAAACATGAAGGAGCTAAGATCTTCTATAGAAAGGTATATTAAGGAAAATCTAACAAAAACAAAAAGTTTTTGAAACAAAAAGTTTTTGAAATAAAATGTTGTGACTAATTCAAAACATGATATTTTTATCCTTAAAATTTGCTTGAAAAATAAGAAAATTTGATTTATAATTCTGCTAGAAAGTAAGTGGGAGGTGTTTATGCTTGATTTTTCTTCAATGAAAAAAGAGGAACTTTTAAAAGTAGCTAAGGAGAAGGGGATTAAGGCTAATTCGAAAATGACGAAGGAGGAGATAATTAAGCTTCTGGAAACAAGTGGTCCCAAGAAGGTTGTGAAAACTGAAGGCAAGGCAACCACCAAAGCAACCATCAAGTCAACCACGAAGAAGTCAAAAGTAAAAACCGAAGAGATACTACACGAGGTAGAGAGTGGTATTGAAGGGGCAATTTCATCATTCCCTGAAGAAAAAACGACAGTGTATGTTATAGAGCCTACGAAAGAGTTACCTTACGAATACGGTGATGTAAAGATTACTTTACTTGTTCAAGATCCGTACTGGACACATGTTTATTGGGAAATATCCCATGGTAAAAGGCAAGAATTAGGATTATTACCTAGGGGTGAGCATGGTAAACAGTTAGTTGTGAGGATGTATGACATAACTGGTGTTGAAGATGTTTTTAATGGTCTCAATGCTAATTCATTTTTTGACACATATGTGAACGATTTTGCCAACAACTGGTATATCAATATACCTGAGTACGATAGGAGTTACTGTGCTGATTTAGGAGTGATAATTGATGGTAGGTTTGTTGTTATAGCGAGATCTAACATAGTGAGGGTACCAAGAGGTAGTGTATCGCCTTATTATGATGAAGAGTGGATGATCGTCACAGATGATATTCTGAAAGCTTCTGGGTTAGGTGTCTTACATGAGGTAGTGGGTTCAGGAATGATGATAAGGGCTCTTGAATTGCCGTTTAATCTTTCATCAGCTGAGTTTGTGAGTTCTTTCGCGATACCCGAGAGGCCGCCAAAGGAAAGGAAATTCTGGCTTGAAGTGCATACTGAATTAACAGTTTATGGGCAGACCGAACCTGATGCCGTAGTCACGATATTCGGCGAAAAAATAAAGCTAGACAAAGATGGTAAGTTCTATCTAAAAATGTACCTGCCCGATGGTATAAGGAATATACCAATAGTTGGTACTTCTGCTGATGGTGCACATTCTATATCAATAATCCCGATTGTTGAGAAAAAAACAGAAAAATATGAGGATGTAAAAAGGTAGGTTCAAAACCGTAGGTTTAAAACCGTAGGTTCAAAACCTATACTCGAACGAAGTGCTTATAATATTGCCTACATATCTTTCGTCAATGATTTTATTTAGGTTTTGGTAGTATCCAGCTTTTAGTACGAATGAGTCTACAATTTTTGCCCATATACCAAAACCTACCACATTGCTATTCAAAAATTTTGACTTGTCGGAGACAGGTATAATAAGGGTCAATTCTAAAAATGGTTTTATTGAAATGTTTTTGGAGGTAAAGAGAAATATTTCAGATGTAAATCCCACTTTAAAACTATCGTTTTCTGTGTTGAAAGCAAGGGGTGGTTCTGTTTTAGATGAGGATGAAATGAAAACAACTGATGTAAAAAAACTAAAGTATGTAAAAACTAGGCCAGATGTAATGCCTATATCCAAGTCTGAGTAGCCTGAAGAAATTGGGTAATACAATCCTTTATCCAAACCTATATTTCTGTAGCCATCCTCTCTCTTCTCACCTGTGGCTAATGAAACATTAACTACAAGTGAGTTATTAAAGTAGATGGTATCTATAAATTGAAAAAGGTCACTGAATAGAGCGAATTTTGAAAATATTTTTATATCTCCCAATATACCATAATCATTAACATTACTCATTAGAAGATAAGGAATGTAAAAACTCAATTCAACAGATTTGTTTGGTATATATTTACTGAAAACTCCTAGTTCGTATATGAAATATTCTTCTTCGCTTTGAATAGTGTATTTTTCGTACGATAGAAAGGTAAATCCAAAACTGAATTGTTTTGTTGAAGATATAATAGGTATTTCATTTCCGTAGTAGGGGGGCACAGCAAAGGAACAGATTTGTAAGGTCAAAAGCACTATTACAATGGGTAAGATTACTTTTCTCATTCCAAAATAATTTTCTACAATTCAATGAACAGCATTCAATAACGGGTAGTTTACTTTAAATCCCATATGGTTCAGATAAAACTTATTTCTAAACAGTAAAGCAAAAATAGCGATAATCTCCCCTACTATACAGGTATTTATGAATAAGAGATCCAGTATACTTAATTCGTATTTTACAATAAGTGTACTCGTTGAAAGCAACACAGCACAAATAAGCAATCCTGATAGGATGAAAGGTAAATACTTCTGAAAAAATTTTGTGTAAAAATTATCTTTGTCCATAATTTTACTCCTTTTTATTTTACAGGTTGTCTTAATATTGTTTTCATTTTTTCTGGTGCTATTTTTCTTGTTCTTGGGTCAGAAAGATAGATTTCATGATGGAGACCATTTTCAATAAGATTTTTCTCTTTCATCAATTTTCTCATCTTTGATAGCGATTCCGGTTCAGTTGAATAAGGACCGACATGAAGAAAATGCTTCAATTGCTTTTATAAAAACTTCTTCAGCAGGTTTACCTTTGCCTTCAATAGTCAAAAACGGAATTTCACCAAATTCAACTATTTCAGGAACTATTTTTGCTGTGTAGTATGTTTCGTATTCTTTTGTCATGTCTAATTTTTTTGCCATAATTTTATCACTTCTTTAACCTCCTTCTAGGTGCATCAGGAATATACTTATATCAATCAAACATATATGGAACAAAAAAGTGCCATAAACCAACTAGTAGGCTAATTGATAGGCCAATATTTAATAATATTTTGTTTAATTTGATCATAATAAATCTCCCTTTGAGCACTCTTCGCACATGAGATTTTTTGAGATTTTTACTTATTCTTTTCAATCATTTTCTGGATGGTAATAACCGTTTTTGCATTACCACCAAACATCGTGTTAGGTTCAATAGAAATACCTTCATCCGGCATCGGCATTTTCCCTTTCAGGGGAATAAGAAAGTGACCTTTCGTTGGTTCTTCTGCTTTCCTTTTCAATTTCTGTTCATAAAAATTTACCACTTTAGAAAGCGGATCTGTGGTGAGATAAATATACATTTCGTAATCATCGTCCAACGACATACCAGCAGAGGCATCTGCATTAAATTGCGCACCAGGATAAATGGGGGCGCCAAGATCTTTTTCTGTAGGAGGTTTGCTTTTCAAGGAATGGGATAAATCTTCCGCTTGCTTATCCATTTTCTCTTCAGATTCTTCTTGCATTGCTATTTCCGATTTCCTTGTTGTTACCTGAATTTGGATTTCCGTACCTGTCTTATATTTGTTTCCTTCATAAAGGTCAAAACTCTCATCACGGATAATTATGTAAAACTCAGTGAGGTCATTATTTTTCTCTTTGTAATACCAGTTGAATTTTGCTCCTGTAATCCATTTGCCAGGTTTATACGGTTTTCTATTTTCTATAAGTTTTTGCTTCATCCATTTACCAGGATGCATTTCATCCTGTTCGATATAGTAATCAGTCAATTCTTTATCCTCATAATATTCTATCTCATACCATACCTGTGATGATGTGCCAGGCTTAAGTCCTTTGGGATCCATATCCAAAGACCCTTCTCTACCACCAATCTTTTTTAGATAAAAAGAAAACACATCCTCTGGTGACGCGTCGACATCGTAAATTTGGAGAATTCCCTTTCTAAGACTCTTATCCATGTCCCAACCCATATCACTTTTTTGTTCAGATGTCTTGGTGGCATTGCTCTTAGCTCCGGGATAAATTGGAATTTCTTTCTCTGATTTTGGGACCTGCCCAAAGAGGACATTTGTAAAACAATAAAATGTAGAAACTAATAGGAGGTAAACAAATATTCTGCTGATGATGTTTTTGTTTTTCTTCATTTTTCTACCCTCATTGTTTTTCAATTTTATATCCCTTTGGAACTTCAAATTTCTCAGCAGGAACTTTTACATTTTCTTCCACTTTTAGAGCACGCTGAATGGTTTCCATATCTTTCATCTTCACATCCATATATAATAAAATTTTATTCCAGCCACCGTACTGAGTGATGGTTCCTTTCCCGTTATTGTATTCAAACATCTCGCAATTCTTGTCTGCAATTTTTTTGGGAGGAAGTTTTTTATACTTTCCGGATTTCCGATCAGCTTCAGTTCCAAATTCAGTCCATTCAACTCTGAGCTCCGTTCCACGATATGCTGGTCCAACATTGTAAGCAGTTTTTTCTATATGATTCACTCGATACAAATTTTTCCCATCGCTGAAAAAACTTTCTTTAAGTTTGTCACCTAAATATGTATCCCTGCATTCCTTCATTCCATAATCGTCAAACGAAACAATAATTTTCGTTTTCATCCCAAAACTGTTAACTGACTCATAGGTTATTACACCTGATTTTATGTCATACTTTTTAATTTGTGTTTGTGCTATGGCTGTTGTCATAATTGACATCGCAACTAGCAATAAAAATAAATATCTTTTCATTTTTTCCTCCTTATAAATTTCACTTTTTTACAAGTTCAACCCTGCGGTTCTTCGCTTTCCCTTCTTCAGTTTGATTATCAGCGATGGGTTTAGTTTGTCCCCAACCTTTTGATGAGAGGCGGCTCTTGTCAATACCTTTTGATATAATGGCGTTCATAACTGCTTTGGCTCTGTTTTCAGAAAGCGTTTGATTGGACTGTGGAGTTCCAACATTATCAGTGTGTCCCTCTACGCTAATTTTTAGATCTGGATTATCTTTCATCATCTGAACTATCTGGTCAATAATTTTCTGTGATTCAGGTTTAATGTCAGCCTTTCCTGTTTCAAAATTAATGTAAAGGGCAATGGAACCTTCTTTATTCAAGGCATCAAACATCTCATTTGCCTGAATATCCTGTTTCATAGCTTCTTTTTCGGCAATGACCATAAAATACCCATCTTCAGTTGGCTGAACATAAAGCCATACTTCTTTATTGTCTTTCGTTAGTTTAATTGTTGTACTCCAGTAAGTACAACCATTACCAAATGGAATACAACCCGAATTAATATCGTCGCCTTGGTATTCATACATTCCTGTACCCCCTCCCTGATATTCGCCTAAAATAACACCACCATTTTGTTTAGCGGCATTTTGAAAATTGCGCATAATCTGCAGTGCCGACGCTGGTGTTGCACCTTCTTTCAACACATATTCAATAGCAAATATTTTCCCTTCAACTACTTCCGATTTGATTTTATTGTCATTTTTTGGATCGGGTTTTCCTACTGGAAATTTCATAGAACCGAATTCAAGATGCTGATAGCTATAAATATAATAGTTGGGCATACGATTGAACAAGGGATAGTCTCGGGATCCTTCTTCATCCTCCTGAGCCCATACCACACTTAACATAGTAACTGTCAAGATTAGTGCAAAAATAATTTGTTTCATGATTATTCCTCCTTTTATTTTATCCCATATGGTTCAGATAAAACAAACTGCTTTTATACAACTTAACAAACAAATCACAAGTTTAAATCCCATATGGTTCAGATAAAACCAAATACAAAGCAAAAGGATGCTTTGGATTTACTAAGTTTAAATCCCATATGGTTCAGATAAAACTCTATCTATCTATAATTTTTTATTATCTGAACCATAGTTTAAATCCCATATGGTTCAGATAAAACAGTTTGTACCAAAGATTTCTAATCAAGATTCCTCAAGTTTAAATCCCATATGGTTCAGATAAAACAAATATACACACAGATGGGCGAGGTGAATATAAGAAGTTTAAATCCCATATGGTTCAGATAAAACTTTTAACGATTTAGCAATGATGCTTAAGGTTGGTAGTGTTTAAATCCCATATGGTTCAGATAAAACTCAATAAAGAAGGCTTATCGGCTTTCTTTGTGCTTGGGTTTAAATCCCATATGGTTCAGATAAAACATGCCAAAAGAGTTTGTGTGGGCGCTTCGAGACAAAAGTTTAAATCCCATATGGTTCAGATAAAACGTAACTGCGAGATGATAGAAAGTGATGTTAGTAGTAGTTTAAATCCCATATGGTTCAGATAAAA
>Ga0078972_1005718_pt1 | contig 31039 bp, 26 predicted proteins | sample YelNatPaOPGAMG01_FD_67568 | JGI IMG/M metagenome (GOLD analysis project Ga0078972, IMG submission 67568) | Hot spring thermophilic microbial communities from Obsidian Pool, Yellowstone National Park, USA - OP-RAMG-01 (SPADES assembly) (version 2) | ecosystem: Environmental > Aquatic > Thermal...
TTTTAAGATCTTTTAACACTTCTTTTACAACCATTTTGCCTTTAATTTTTATTTATTTCTTTGGGGGAGAAAGTTTAAAATATTTTGCTTTAACTTTAATTGTAGGTATTGCTTTTGGAACTTATTCTTCTTTATTTTTAGCACCCCAATTAATAGTTGACTATTATTTAAGAAAGAAAAAAATAAGTCTTGACAAATTTTAAAAATTTTATAAAATGAAAAAAAATAATAAATTGTTTTTGAAATTTATTTTTAAAATTACTTAAAAAGAAAAATATTTTAATTACCCTATTTAAAAAGGGGATTAATTTTTGTTGTTTTTTATTCTCTTAAATTTTTAAATAAATGAACACAAAAAGTTTCTCACGCTCAAAACTTTCTTTTCCTGTTCCTTTTTTACTTCAAATACAACTTGATAGTTGGAAAAAATTTTGTCAAAAAGATTTACCAGAACTTTTTAGAGAATTTTTTCCAATTAGAGACTATACAGGAAAAAAATTTGAATTAGATTTTGTTGATATTAGATTTGATAAACCAAAATATGAAAATAGTTTAGCAGCTAAAGAAAAAAACGATACTTATTCTGCTCCTCTGAGGGCAAAATTTAGATTAAAAAATCTTAAAACTGGAGAAATCAAAGAACAAGAAGTTTTCTTAGCAGATTTTCCTTTAATGGACGAAAGAGGAAAATTTGTAATTAATGGCGTAGAAAAAGTTCTTGTTTTTCAATTAATAAGATCGCCAGGGGTTTTACTTACTAAAAAAGATAATTTAGCTGGAGCAAAAATTATTCCAGTTAGAGGTGCTTGGTTAGAATTTGAAATTGAACCCTCTGGGGTTTTTACTGTTAAAATTAATCGTCAAAGAAAAGTTGAAACAACTGCTCTTTTGAAAGCCTTTGGCGTACCTAATAATGAAGAATTGTTGAAAATTTTTAAAGATGTTGATAATGGAAAAATTTCTTATATTGAAAAAACTCTTCAGAGAGATTCAACTAAAAATCAAGAAGAAGCCTTAATAGAAGTTTATCAAAAAATAAGACCAGGTGATTTTGTTACGCCAGATACTGCCAAAGATTTTATTTTTAATATGTTCTCTAATTTACAAAGATATGACTTGGGAAAAGTTGGTAGATGGAGAATTTGGAAAAGATTTCCTTCAACTAATCCAGAAAATAAAACTGAAATTACCAAAGAAGACAGAGTTTTAAAACTTACTGATTTAATTGAAGTTTCTAAAGAAGTTATTCGTTTGCAAAATGATCCTCAAAGAGAAGGAGACCAAGTTGATCATCTTGGTAATAGAAGAGTTAGGGATTTTTCAGAACTATGTCAAGAAAAATTAAGAACAGGCTTAATGAGATTAGAAAGAACAATTAAAGATAAAATGGCTACTTTAGAACCTTCTCAGATGACCCCGATTCAAATTATTAATCCCCGACCGATAATGGCAGTAGTTCAAGAATTTTTTGCTACTTTTTCTCTTTCTCAGTTTATGGATGCTGAAAACCCACTTTCTGAATTAGAGCATAAAAGAGAATTAGTAGCTACTGGACCTTCTGGTTTAACTAGAGAAAGGGCTGGTTTTGAAGTGAGAGATGTTCAACCTTCTCACTATGGCAGATTATGTCCAATTCATACACCAGAAGGTCAAAATGTTGGTTTAATTTCCCATTTGGCTTTATTTGCAAGAATAAACGATTTTGGCTTTTTAGAAACTCCTTATTTCAAAGTAAAAGATGGTAAAGTTACAGATGAAGTTTATTACTTAGATGCTTTTGAAGAAGAAAAATATGCTATTGCTCCTGCTGATACTAAATTAGACGATCAAAAAAGAATTATTGAAAAGGAAGTAGAAGTGAGAAAAAAAGGTGTTCCAGTAAAAGTAAAAGCAAAAGAAGTTGATTTTATAGAAGTATCTTCAAAGCAACAATTAAGTGTAGCTGCAGCTTTAATTCCATTTTTACAAAATACTGATGCCAATAGAGCTTTAATGGGTTCTAATATGCAAAAACAGGCTGTTCCTTTAGTTTTACCTGAAATTCCTTTAGTTGGTACTGGCATGGAAAGAAATGTTGCTTTAGATTGTTTAGAAATAATTACTGCTCCTGAAGATGGCGAAATTGTTGAAGTTGATGCTGCTCATATTAAACTAAAAATAAAAAAAGGAGAAATTTTGAATTTTAATTTAGTTAATTTTAAAAGAAGAAATCAATATACATGTACTCATCAAAGGCCAATTGTAAAAGTAGGCCAAAAAGTAAAAAAAGGCGATGTTTTAACAGATGGACCAGCAATTAAAGATGGTAGATTAGCTTTAGGAAGAAATCTTTTAGTTGCCTTTTTGCCCTGGCGTGGCTATAACTACGAAGATGCAATTATTATTTCAGAAAGATTAGTAAAAGAAGATATTTTAACTTCAATTCATATTGAAGACTTTACTTGCGATGTTAGAGAAACAAAATTAGGTCCAGAAATTACTACTTCTGATATTCCAAATGTTTCTGAAGAAAAGCTTAAAAATTTAGATGAAGATGGTATTATTAGAGTTGGAGCAGAGGTAGGCCCTGGCTCTATTTTAGTTGGTAAAATTTCTCCAAAAAGTGAAAAAAGTTTAACTGCAGAAGAAAGATTATTAAGAGCAATTTTTGGCGAAAAAGCAAAAGAAGTTCGAGATACTTCTTTAAGATTAGAACATGGAAAATACGGGAAAGTAATTTCAGTAAAAGTTTTTTCAAGAGAAAAGGGCGATAAATTAGATCCTGGAGTTATTAAAAGAATACAAGTTGAAATAGCTCAAATTAGAAAAATTAAAGTTGGCGATAAATTAGCTGGCCGTTATGGAAACAAAGGCGTGATTGCTAAAATTTTACCAGAAGAAGAAATGCCATTTTTAGAAGACGGAACTCCAGTTGATATTGTTTTAAATCCTTTAGGAGTGGTTTCAAGAATGAACATTGGTCAGATTTTAGAGACTCATTTAGCCTGGGCAGCTAAAAAATTAGGTTATTATGCAATCTCACCTGGTCTTTTTGGGGCTACAGAAAAAGATATCAAGGAAGAACTTAAAAAAGCAGGATTGCCAGAAAGTGGCCAGGTAACTGTTTATGATGGTAGAACTGGGGAACCATTTCCTCAAAAAGTGACTGTAGGTTATATGTTTATTATGAAATTAATTCATATGGTTGAAGATAAAATTCATGCCAGATCAATTGGTCCTTATTCTTTAATTACTCAACAACCATTAGGAGGAAGGGCTCAATTTGGTGGCCAAAGATTTGGCGAGATGGAAGTTTGGGCTTTAGAAGGTTATGGCGCTGCTTATTCTTTGCAAGAAATGTTAACGATAAAATCAGATGATGTTGAAGGTCGAGGAATTACTTATGAAAGAATTTTAAAAGGAGAAGATATTCAAACACCTAATATTCCTGCTTCTTTCAATTTAGTTTTAGCTGAATTAAAATCATTAGCCTTACAAGTAGAAATAAAAATGAAAAAATAATTTTTAATTTTTAAATAAAAAACAATGGCTAATAAAAATCAACAACAATTAACTAAAGTAGAAGATATCCTTTCAATTAGGATTCGTTTGGCTTCTCCTCAGGATATTTTAAGTTGGTCTCATGGCGAAGTTTTAAAAGCAGAAACAATTAACTATCGAACCCAAAGGCCAGAAAAAGATGGCTTATTTGATGAAAGAATTTTTGGTCCTACTAAAGATTACGAATGCTATTGCGGAAAATATAAAGGGCCAAGATATAAAGGAATTATTTGTGATCGTTGTGGCGTTGAAGTAACAAAATCTGATGTAAGAAGAGAGAGAATGGGCCACATAAAATTAGCAGCTCCTGTAGCTCATATTTGGTTTTTAAGAGGGGTACCTTCAAGAATGGGATTAGTTTTAAATATTTCTGCCCTGCAATTAGAAAAGGTTATTTATTTTGCAGCTTATATTATTACTAAAGTTGACACTAATTTGCAGAAAAAAATTATTGATGAAATTCAAAAAGAAGCTAAAGAGAAAATTCAAGAAACAAAACAAAAAATTACCGATAAAAAACAATTAGAAGAAGAATTAAAGAAAATTAAAAAATTAGAAAAAATAAGATTAGATGAAGTTAACTCTATTAAACCCTTAAGGATTATTTCAGAGGTTGAATATCGAGAACTTTCTTTAAGGTATGGAGAGATGTTTCAAGCAGAAACTGGAGGAGAAGCAATTAAATCTTTATTAGAAAAAATTGACCTTAACAAAGAAGTTAAAAATTTAGAAGAAGAATTAAAGCTAATTAAATCAAAAGAAAAGAAAAAAGAAATATTAATGAGATTAAAAGTTTTTAAAGGAATGTTAAAGACAAAAGTGAGACCAGAATGGATGTTTTTAGAAGTTTTACCTGTTTTACCTCCAGATTTAAGACCAATGGTTCAAATTGACGGTGGCAGATTTGCCTCTTCTGATTTAAATGATCTTTATAGAAGAATTATAAATAGAAACAATAGGTTAAAATATCTTTTAGAAGTCGGAGCCCCAGAAGTTATTGTTAGAAATGAAAAAAGAATGCTTCAAGAAGCAGTTGATGCTTTAATAGATAATAAAATGAGAAGAACTCAAGTAACAAAAGCTAGCACTGGAGGAAAAAGAGCCTTGAAATCATTAACTGATATTTTAACTGGTAAAGAAGGTAGATTTAGGAAAAATTTATTAGGGAAAAGAGTAGATTATTCTGGAAGATCAGTTATTGCTGTAGAACCAAATTTAAAACTTTATGAATGTGGTTTGCCAAAAGTAATGGCTTTAGAATTGTTTAGACCTTTTGTTATTAAAAAACTTTTAGATAAAGAATTAGCTTTTAATGTAAGAGGAGCCTCAAGGTTAATTGATGAAGGTATCGATGAAGTCTGGGCAGCCTTAGAAGAAGTTGTTCAAGATAAATATGTATTGCTAAATAGAGCCCCAACTTTACATCGAATTAGTATTCAAGCTTTTAAACCAAGACTAATCGAAGGTTTGGCTTTAAAAATTCATCCTTTAGTTTGTGCTGCTTTTAATGCTGATTTCGATGGAGATCAAATGGCAGTTTATTTACCCCTTTCAAAAGAAGCTCAATATGAAGCTAAAGAAATAATACTTTCTTCAAAAAATTTACTTAAACCTGCTAATGGAGATCCAATTGCTTTACCCTCTAAAGATATTGTTTTAGGAATTTATTGGTTAACTGGAGAAAAAGAAAAAGCAAAAGGAGAAGGAAAAATCTTTGCTGATGAAAAAGAGTGTTTATTAGCTCATAGCCAAGGAGTGGTTGATGTTAGAGCAAAAATTAAAGTTTTTAAAAATAATCAACTTTTAGAAACTACACCTGGGAGATTAATTTTTAATGAAGTTTTGCCAGAAGGTTTTGAATATATTAATGAACAATTAACTTCTAAAAAATTAGCAAAAATTATCGAAAAAATTATCAGAAATTACTCTGAAGAAATTGCTCAAGAAACCTTAGATAAAATTAAAGAATTAGGCTTTGAATATTCTACTTTATCTGGTATTTCTTGGGGCATGGATGATTTAATTATTCCAAAAGAAAAAGAAGGATTAATTAAAAAAGCTGAAGAAGAAATTGCAGTTTATGAAGATCAGTACCAAAACGGATTGCTTTCTTTGCAAGAATTTACAAATAAAAAAATTCAAATTTGGCAAAGAGTGAGAGATGAAATAGCCAAACTAGTCCCTCAAACTCTTCCTAAAGATGGCTCTGTTTATACAATTGTTAATTCAGGGTCTCGAGGTTCTTGGAACCAACCAGTTCAAATGGCAGGAATGAAAGGTTTAGTTATTTCACCTTCTGGAAGAATTATCGATTTGCCAATTTTGCATTCTTACAAAGAAGGATTTAGAATTCTAGAATATTTTATTTCAACTCATGGAGCCAGAAAAGGTACTGTTGATACTGCTTTAAGAACTTCAGCTGCTGGTTATTTAACTAGAAGATTAGTTGATGTTAGTCATGAAGTTTTAATCACTCAAGAAGATTGTGGTGATAAAAAAGGAAGAGAAATATTTAAAAATGATGCTTTAGAAATAGGACAATCTTTTAGATATAAAATTGTAGGAAGGGTATCTTTAGAAGAGATTAAAACTAAAGATAATAAAATAATTGTTAAAAAAGGAGAGGTGATTACTCCTGAAATGGCAAAATTAATAGAGGAAGATGAAACAATTCAAAAAGTAAGAGTAAGAACACCTTTATCTTGTAAGGCTTTAAGAGGGGTTTGTCGTCAATGTTATGGTTGGGATTTAGGAAAAAATAGAATGGTTGAAATCGGCGATGCTGTGGGTATTGTTGCTGCTCAATCAATTGGCGAACCTGGTACTCAGTTAACTTTAAGAACCTTTCATACAGGTGGAGTTGTTGGTGCTGGTGATATTACTCAAGGATTGCCGAGAGTTGAAGAATTATTTGAAGTTAGCAAACCAAAAAGAGAGGGATTAATTTCGCCTGCAAGTGGAAAAGTAAAAGAGGTTGATTTAGAAAACAAAAAATTAATTATTGAGACAAAAAATAAAAAAGGCGAAAAGGTAGAATTAATTTTACAAATTCCAGAAAGAGTAGAAGTTTTTGTCCAAAAAGGAGATAAAGTAGAGAAAGGCCAACAGCTAACAGCCGGAAGCTTAGATCTTAAAAAATTATTAAAATATTCTTCTTTAGAAGAAACTCAAAGATACATTTTACAAGAGGTTCAAAGAATTTATGCTTCAGAGGGTATTAGTATCCATGATAAGCACATTGAGATTATTATAAAACAAATGTTTTCTAAAGTAAGAATTGTAGACCCAGGAGATAGCGATTTCTTACCAAATCAAATTGTCTCTAAAGCTCAATTTCTTGAAGAAAAAGAAAAATTAGAAAAAAATAATAAAATACCACCAAAAGCAAAAGCAACTATTTTAGGAATTTCTAAAGTAGCTTTAAATTCTGAAAGTTTTCTTTCAGCTGCTTCTTTCCAGGAAACAACCAGGGTTTTAATTTCTGCTGCCCTAGAAGGCAAAGAAGACTTTTTGCGTGGTTTAAAAGAAAATGTTATAATAGGTAAATTAATACCAGCAGGCACCGGAATAAGAAAACCATTCCAAAAAGATGAAGAAAAAGAAAAATAATAATCACTCAAAAAAGAATTCTTTATCTTCAAAAAAGAAAAAAGTTGAAGAAACTAGTTATCCAATTTTTACTCATCGCCTTAAAAGATGGTTAGTTACTATTTTTTTTAGTTTATTTTCTTTAATTATTACTTTTGCAATTTTTGGCCAAGCAGGCAAGGCTGGAGACTTTATATTTTTTGTTTTAAATATTTTAGTTGGAAAAGTAATTTATTTTTTACCATTCTTTTTAGTTATATCTGCAATTCTTTTTTTAAATTATCAAAAAAAAAGAATTTTTGCTCCTGTTTTGATAGGTTTTTTAGTAATTATTTTAGGTCTTTCTGGGCTTTTTGCCTTAAAAGATATAGTTAAAAAACCAGGTGGTTGGCTAGGTTATTTAGCTGCTTTGCCTGCTTTAAATTTATTAGGCCCTGTAGTCACAAAAATTTTATTTTTTACTTTGATTTTAACTGGAGCAATTATTGTTTGGGAATTTACTCCAAAACCAATCGTGCCTTTAGAGAAAAAAGAAGAAAAAAAACAAATTCCACAAAATTTAGCTTTAACTAAAATAGCCCAAGAAGCTAAAAAACTTCAAGTTAATCCTGTCTCTATATTTACCAGCAAAAAAGAAGGTTTGCAAAAAAAAGAAGAAAAAATTTTTTCCAAAAGAGATGTTTCAGAATATAAAATTCCACCAATTTCATTATTTGATCTAGTCCAAGAAAGACCTCAAAGTTTAGATATTAAAAATAAATCTTTAATAATTCAAAAAACCTTAGAAACTTTTGGTATCCCAGTTGAAATGAAAGAAGTTAATGTAGGTCCTACAGTTACTCAATATACTTTAAAACCAGCCGAAGGCATTAAGCTTTCTAAAATTGTTTCTCTCTCGAATGACTTAGCTTTGGCTTTAGCTTCTCATCCTATTAGAATTGAGGCTCCAATTCCTGGAAAATCTCTTGTTGGTATTGAAGTTCCTAATAATCAAAGAGCAAGAATAAAATTAGGATTTTTATTATCTAAAGAAGAATTTTTAAAATCAAAAAATCCTCTTACTTTTGCTTTAGGTACAGATGTTATTGGCAATCCAATTTATTTAAATTTAGACGAAATGCCTCATCTTTTAGTTGCCGGTAGTACTGGTTCTGGAAAAACAATTTGCTTAAATTCTATTATTATAAGTTTAATTTATCGAAATTCGCCAAGAGATTTAAGATTAATTTTAATTGATCCAAAAAGAGTTGAATTTACTGTTTATAATAATTTGCCTCATTTGTTTACCCCAGTTATTTTAGATGCCAAAAATGCCTTTACTTGTTTAACATGGTTGGTAAAAGAAATGGAAAGAAGATTTGAAATTTTACAAGAATCTGAAAGTCGAGATATTATTTCTTATAATAAAAAGGTTTCAGAATCAGCTAAATTAAAAAAAGATGGTTTCGATGCCTTGCCATATATTGTTGTTATTATCGATGAATTAGCCGATTTAATGGTAGCCAAAGGAAAGGATTTAGAAACTTTAATTGTCAGATTAGCCCAGTTAGCAAGAGCAGTTGGAATACATTTGGTTTTAGCCACTCAAAGACCTTCAGTTGAAGTTATTACTGGTTTAATAAAAGCTAATATTACTTCAAGAATTGCTTTTCAAGTTGCTTCTCAAGTTGATTCTCGAACAATTTTAGATACAGCCGGGGCTGAAAAGTTATTAGGCAGAGGGGATTTATTGTTTCAAACTTCTCAATTTGCGAGACCAAAAAGAGCTCAAGGTGCTTTTGTGACTCAAGAAGAAATTAAAAAAGTTGTTGATTTTATCGTTAAAGAAAACAAATTTGAAGATTTAGAAACAATTCCTTTACAAGAAATTCAAACTAATATAGAAGAAAATTTAGGAGTTTCAGAAGAAGGAGAAGACCCTCTTTATGAAGAAGCCAAGAGAATTGTTATTTCTTATCAAAAAGCTTCGGCTTCTTTGTTACAAAGAAAACTTAAAATAGGTTATGCCAGAGCAGCCAGACTTTTAGATATTTTAGAAGAAAGAGGAATTGTAGGACCGGCAATTGGAGCGAAACCAAGAGAAGTTTATGTAAAAGAAAATCTTGAAAATAATTTATTAACTTTTGAAAATAATAATGATGATAATAAAGGTCAAAATAATCAAGAAGATAATGGAGATTGGGTAAAGCTTTAAAATATGGCAAAGAAAAAAGAAAAAAATTTAAAAAATTTAGAGGAAACTTTAGAAGAGATTAAAGATAAATTTGGTGAAGGAGCAATAATGAAATTAAACTCAATGAAACCAGCCAGTGTTGATATTATTTCAACTGGTGTTTTATCACTTGACTTAGCTTTGGGAGTAGGTGGTGTGCCTCGAGGTAGAATTATTGAAATTTATGGTGCTGAAAGTTCTGGAAAAACAACTTTAGCCCTTTCAATTATAGCTCAAGCTCAAAAAGAAGGTGGTATTGGTGCTTTTATTGATGTTGAACATGCTCTAGATCCAGATTATGCAAAAAGAATAGGAGTTCAAGTTGAAGATCTTTTGCTTTCTCAGCCAGATTCAGCTGAACAAGCCCTTCAAATTGTTGAATCATTAGTTAGATCAGGTGAAGTTGATGTTATTGTTGTTGATTCAGTTGCTGCCCTAGCTCCAAAAGTTGAAGTTGAGGGTGAAATAGGTGATCAGTTTATTGGTACTCAAGCTAGATTAATGAGTCAAGCTTTAAGAAAATTATCTTCTATTGTTTCTAAAACCAGAACTTTAGTTATCTTTTTAAATCAAATTAGAATGAAAGTTGGGGTTATGTTTGGAAATCCAGAAACAACTTCAGGGGGGTTGGCTTTAAAATTTTATTCTTCAGTAAGAATTGAACTAAAAAGATCAGCTCAAATTAAAAAGGGAGATCAAATTATTGGCTCTCGAATAGTGGCTAAAATTGTTAAAAATAAAGTTGCCCCTCCTTTCAAAAAAGCAGAATTTGATATTTATTATAATGAAGGTATTTCAAAAGTAGCCGATTTACTTTCTTTAGGTCAAAAATACGGTATTTTTCAGAAAGCCGGCACTTTTTACCAATACGAGAATAAAAAAATAGGCCAGAATGTAGAACAGGTTAAAAAATTTTTTGCTGAGAATCCAGAAATTGAAAAAGAAATTAGAGAAAAAATTATTCAAAAGGCAAAAGAAGAGTCAGAAGATTAATCCTCTAAATTGATATAAGGTAAAATTGCTAAAAATCTAGCTCTCTTTATCGCTTTTTTTATTTTTCTTTGATGAGAAGCGCAGAGCCCAGTTTTTGCTCTCGGTTTTATCTTTCCATTTGGAAACAAAAAAATAGATAAAAATTTTTTATCTTTAAAATCTATTTTTTGAATATTTCTTTGACAAAGTGGACAATTCATATTTTAAAATTGTTTCATTTTTAAATAATTTTATTTCGACCTCACTTTTTAAAAGGGGATATCATCAATATTAATTTCTTCTGGTTCTTCTTCAATGATTGGAATGTCTTCATCAGCAATTGGAGGTTTTTTATCTCCATTTTGAACTAAATTTTTTGGTCCTAATTGAAGTTTCTCGCCGATAATTTCTGTTTTTGTATGTTTTTGACCTGATTGATCTTCCCAAGTTCTTGTTTTTAATCTTCCTTCAACCAAGACTAAAGATCCTCTTTTTAAATACTGAAAAGCAATTTCGGCTAATTTGCCAAATAAAACTATATTATGAAATTCGGTATCTTTGTTTTTTTGGCCAGATTTGTCGATATAAAATCTATTAGTGGCTACTCCAAAATTAACGACTGTCATTCCAGAAGGAAGACTTTTTCTAATAGGATCATTAGTAACATTACCAAGAACAATTGCTTTATTTAAATTCATAAATTTAATTTCTGATTATTAAAAATCTTAAAATGTTATTTTCTTTTTCCAAAGTATTTTTGAGATTAGTTATTTCTTCTTCTGGATAGTTGAAATCGTAAGATTTCAAAAAAGCCTCGCTCTTTTTCTTAATAGGGTAAGCAAGAGCAATCTTCTTTTCTTCTGTAGAACTAGTAATGGCTCCCTTTTCTGAAATTAAATTTTCAAGTTTTGTAATATAATCTGCTCTTTCTGTATCTGATAAATCTGGCGAAATTAAAACTGTTAGGTTATAAGATTTCATAAGTTTATTTTATATCATTTATTTTAAACAATAAATTGAAAAAGTCAAATTTTAATAGATTAGAATCGCGAATTTTTACCCGCCGTTGAGGCGAGTTTCCCTAGGGCTGACCTAGAAAAAATTAAAAATCAAAGACCAAAGACCAAAAAACTAAAAATCAAAAATTAAAGATTAAAGACCAAAAACATAAATTAAAAATATAAAAATTAAGTTCTTTAAAACAAATGAAATAATAATTTAGATAAAAAAAATAGCCATAATAAGTAATACTAGTTAATATAGTGATAAAGTCTAGCTTTAAATTCTAATTTTATCTTTTCATATTTCATTTTTGTTTTTAATTTTTGGTTTTTAATTTTTGGTTTTTATTTTTAGTCGCCACTTCGGCGACTCGCCGTCGAGGCGAGCTTTTAGTATTTGGAATTTTGTTTAGGATTTAGGATTTCGAATTTAGGATTTAAAATGATACAATTTTGTGCCAAATTGGAAAATTGGGGCAAAAAATCTTTTATTTATGCGGCTTTTTTCGCTTGATTTTTTCGGGGACTGCCCCAACGGTTATAGTTTCATCTCAAAGTCCAATAAATGTTTTCCAAACACATTCAATTTCTTCTCAAAACCCAACTGTTAGTTCTCCTGTGCCTATTGTTTCTTTCCAAAATCCAAACATTCAATCTCATTGTTTAACAACCAATTTTACTCCTTTATTTTTGACTCCGCAAGGAAACTTAGCAATAAGAACTACTTCCAATCAATACAAATTAGAAAAAAATAAAGATAAGTATTTGCCTTAATTTTTTAATTTTTAAAAATTTAATAGGCTTTATTGTAAAATTTATCCAAAACGAAAATAGAGAAAAATTTTTTTAAACAAAGAAGAATTAAAAGAATTAATTAATCTTATTAAAAAACAAAAAGAAAAATAACTGAAAAATTAAAAATTGTTTTGTTTTTATAAAAGTTTAAAAGAAATCTTTGTTAGGTTATTGCATCTTGATTTAAAATTTTCTATAATTTAATAATTTAAAGGTTTTTAAAAAGAAAAATTTTTATGTCAAAAAAATTTTTCCTGTTTCTTTTCTCTCTCTTTTTTGTTATTTCTCTCTCTTATCTCTTTTTTGCCTTTGCTTTTACAGAACCTACTGTTAATCCTCCTGGTAATAATGTTCCAGCACCAATTAATGTTTCAGCAACGACTCAAACAAAACAAGGCGGACTAAATGTAGCTATTAACTCTGGAACTTATTTGGGCATTGGCACAACAACACCTGATTTTAAACTAACAGTAATGGATGGTGCAACTTTGGGGAATATAAAGGGAATTTTAAATGCAGGCTATATTTCTGCCGGTCAATTTGGCCAATATACTGGTGGGGGAATTTTTTCTTTCCCTGGCAATGTCGGCATCGGAACGACGACACCAGGGCAAAAATTAGAAGTTAATGGTAATATTCTTTCTACTGGTGGAATTTTTTCTTATGGTGGCTCTTATTCAACAGTAAATATTATAAATTATGAATACGATGGCTTATTTGCTGCCGATAAAAAATGGAATGTAACCTTACAAGGTTTTGATTCTTCTGCAAATATTTTTGATGCCAGACCAGAAACTTTTGTTTCTTGCTCTTCTCTTCCTTGTTCTGTAACTATAAATTTTGTAGCACCCGAAAACTATTGGTATGCTTTTTCTCTTTCTTTTCCATGGGGTACAAATTATGCAGGTTCAAGTTCTTTCTTAATTGAAAAATTTGTTAATAATATTTTTTCTCCTTTTTGTGTTAGTATTAGTGGTACCTGGCAAACTGTTGCCGATGTTACTAATTTTAGTGGTTATAGATATTTAACAACTTCTAATTTAGGGGATCGTATTTGCAAATTTAGAATTACCTTTAGAAATATTACCGGCTCTCAAAATCGAATTGATTTAGGCGAAATTGCTGCTTATCGTTTTTACCATGGAAATGAAGGCCCTTTAGTAAAAAGATATGGAGATACAATGTACGGAACTTTAAATATTTCCTCTGGCAATCTTCAGGTTTCATCACCAGCTATAATAGAAATATCAGGAACAAATCCAACTTGCCCCTCTGGTTATCAAACAATTTCTAAGTATTGGCAATCGAAAACTTGCAATCATAATTGTGATAAGGGAAGTTGTTGTGGAGGTTGTGCACCAGTAGGATGCGGAACTCCACCAATTGCTTGTACTAATTGTACTACTCCAAGTGGTTGGTTCAATTATGCACCTACATGTAACTACACGCGTACTAATTACACTTATTGTACGGGTTCTGTTATGCCTAATTGTGTTTATGATACTTGTCAAGCAGATACTTGGACAAAAGTAAGATGTTTAGAGATAGGAACAGGAAATCTTTATGTAGGAGGCAATGTGGGTATTGGAACAACAAGTCCATCTGTAAGACTTCATGTTTATGAAAATCTTTTTGAAAAAAGTGGAGTTTTATTTAATATTGCTGAAACTAATCCAAGCTATTATATTTTAGATGTTCAATCAGGAGGAACAAGTAAATTATATGTAAGAGCAGACGGTAATGTCGGCATTGGAACAACAGCTCCTAATTATAAATTAGATGTTTCTGGAGCAATAAGACAAATAAATGCCAAAGGTTGTGATTTATACGCAGATGCAAATGGCATGCTTATTTGTCAACCTTCTTCTTTAAAATATAAGACTAATATTAAAGATTTAGATTTTGATATCAATAAGTTTTTATCTTTAACTCCAAGATCTTTTGATTGGAAGATAACTACAGCCCCTTTTACTCCAGCTGAAAAAGGGTCAGTTGGATTTATTGCAGAAGAAGTAGATAAAAAATTTCCAGATCTTGTAAGATACAAAGATAATCAACCAGAAGGAGTAAAATACGAAATTTTACCAGTTTATCTTTTCAAAGTGGTTAAAGATTTGATTAATAATTTTACTGATAAAGTAAAATCCTCTCTTAATGATTTAGATATTAAAATAGAGAATAATATTGTTCGATTTACACAAATATTTTCCCAAAAAATTACCACCGAAGAAATAGATACTCAAAATCTTAATACTCAAGAACTTTGTGTTCAAAACGAAAACGGAGAAAAACTTTGTTTAAACAAAGAAGAATTAAAAGAATTAATTAATCTTATTAAAAAACAAAAAGAAAAATAACTAAATGAAAAGATACTTTAAATTGTTATTGCATCTTAATTTAAAATTTTCATCTATAATTTAAGAAAGATTTAAAAAATATTTTATTATGATAAAAAATCTTTTCTCTTCTATTTTTCATCTCATGCTTTTAAAATTCAATTTTAATTTCCCAACTTTTAATAAAATAAAGGTCGATTAAATTTAATTACCAATTAAAAATTTATAATATCAAAAATAATTTTTTTTTAATCAGATCGATAAAATTAATTCAATAAAGGTCTTTTAAAAAAACTCAAAATTTATGGAAAAATTATTATCTAATAAAAAACTTCTAATAGGTATGTTAGCTATAATAGTTTTAGTGGCTCTTGTTGCTATTTTTTATTACCAAGGAGCTAAAATTAAAAAATCTTCTAACACTACAGCTCAAAAAAACGAAACCAATCAAGGGGTTGAAGTTCAAAGCCCTCAGACACCTCAAAGCCAGACAGCTGAACCTGTCCCAGAAAATATAAAAGTTCCAGAAAAGGGTGAAAGCGTGCCAGAAGGAGTTGCTGCTCCGAGTGTTGTTACAGAAGCAGCCCCTGGAGTTTCAGCAAAATTTCGAAGTTTTGATATTAAAGCAGAAAATAATAAATTTAATCCATCAACAGTGATAGTTAGATTAGGAGACACAGTCCATATTAATTTTACTGCTCAAGATAAAGATTATGATATTACTTTTCCAGACTATGGTATGAAACAAACCGCTAAAAAAGGAGAAACAAAAATTTTAGAATTTCAAGCTGTAATTCCAGGTAAATTTACTTTTTATTGCGAACTATGCGGTGGTTTAAATTCTAGTGCTAAAGGATATATTATTGTATCTGAAAAATAATTTATGGCAAATTTTATTGAGGGCTTGAATTTGAAAAAGAAATGCAAAAAATATGGTTTACCTTTGTGGCAGTGTCCTGACTTTCTTTTTTTAATTTTAGGCATAATAATTATTTTTATTATTTTAACTACTTTTGCTGTTTTGCTAAATAAAATTGAAGATGTGAGAACTGTTCTTTTAATTATATTATTTTTGAGTGCTTTTTTAATGATTATAGACTATATTATTATTAAAAGCTTTGAAAGAATGGCCGATACTACTAGGTTACAATTAGATTTTATTCATATTATTTCCCACCAGCTAAAAACGCCAATTACAAATATTGCTTTTATATTAGATTTTCTTAGTTCTGAAAAAGAAAAAATAACCCCTCAAACAGAGAAAGAATATTTAACTATGCTGAAAGAAAATAATGAGAGAATGAAAACTTTAGTAAAGAATATTTTAACAGTAGCAAAAATAGAAGCTGGAGTTTTAGAAATCAAAAAAGAAAAAGTTGATTTGAAAGAAATAGTAAAAGAAAGATTAAAAGATTATCAATTATTTAGTCAATCTTTGAATATTAATATTGAAGCAGAAATTCCAGAAAAAGAAATAAAAGTAGAAGCGGACCCCTTTTGGCTAAAAGAAGTAATTAATAATCTTTTAGATAACGCTCTAAAATTTTCAAGAGGAAAAGTTAAAGTTTCTTTATCAGAAAATGATAAAAAAATCATTTTTGAAGTTAAAGATGATGGACCTGGAATTCCTAAAGATGAACAAAAATATATTTTCCAAAAATTTTTTCAGGTTAAAGACGGATCTTCGCATGCTTTAACTGGCTCTGGTTTAGGTTTATATTTATCTAAAAAATTAATTAATTTAATGGGAGGAGAAATTGGTTTTTCTTCTTATTATCAAAAAGGTTCTAATTTTTGGTTTTCTTTTCCTAAAATTTAATATGTCCAAAAAAATATTATTTATTGAAGATGAATTTTCTCTCCAAAGAACAATTGGAGAATTATTAAGAAAAGAAGGCTATGAAGTTTTTTCAAGCCTAGATGGAAAATCAGGGGTTGAAATTGCTAAAAAAGAAAAACCAGATTTAATTTTGCTCGATTTAATTTTGCCCCATCTTAATGGTTTCGAAGTTTTAGAAGAGCTTAAAAAAGAAGAAAGCACCAAAGAAATACCAGTAATTGTTTTAACAAATCTTGAAGGAATTCAAGATGTTCAAAGGGCAATAGAATTAGGAGCAAAGTTTTATTTAGTGAAATCAAATTATTCTCCTCAAGAAATTATTGAAAAAATTAAAGAATTTCTCTAATAAATTTTATAAAATTATGCTTGTAGAGCCAAATCAATTAAAGGCTTTTATGATCGATGCTGAGCTAATTGATGAAAAAACATTTGATGAAATTTTAAAAGAATCTCAAGAAACCGGAAAAAAATTAGAAGACCTTTTGGTAGCCAAAAATATTATTTCCAAAGAAGACTTAACTAAATTAAAAGCCTATATTTTAGGTATTCCTTTTATTAATCTTGAAAAAGAGAGTATTCCCCAAGATGTTTTAAGAATTATTCCAGAACCAATTGCTAGAACTCATAATATTGTTGCTTTTAGAAAAACAGGTAATACACTTGAAGTGGCAATGTTAGACCCAGAAGATTTAAAAACAATCGATTTTATTAAAAAAGCTGGAAATTACAAAATTTTGCCAAGATTAACTAACGAAGAAAGTATTAAAAATGTTTTAAGACAATATCAAGAAAGTCTAGAAAAAGAATTTAGTTCAATTATTAATAAAGAAAGCCAAGAAGTAAAATCTGTTAAAATAGAAGAAAAAGAAGAAAAAAAAGAAGATTTAGAAAAGGCTGGCCAAGAATTACCAGTAGTTAAAATTGTTGATACTTTAATTAAACACGCTATTTTACAAAGAGCTTCTGATATTCACATAGAGCCTACAGAAAAAGAAATTTTAGTGAGATATCGTATAGATGGCATTTTAAGAGATGCAATGACTCTTCCTATTTCTGTTGGTCCTGGTATTGTAGCTAGAATTAAAATTTTAAGTAATTTGAAACTAGATGAACACAGATTGCCTCAAGATGGTCGTTTTAAATTTGAAACATCAGACTCTAAATATTCAATTAGAGTTTCAACTTTGCCTGTTTTTTATGGAGAAAAAGTAGTGATGAGATTATTGCCAGAAACAGCCAAGGGTTTTTCTTTAGAAGCTCTTGGTTTGTGGGGAGAAGCCCTAGAAAATACTCAAATTGCTTTAAGAAAAACAGCCGGAATGATTTTAGTTACCGGCCCTACTGGTTCTGGAAAAACTACCACCTTATATTCAATGCTAGAAATTTTAAATACACCTCAAGTTAATATCTCTACTGTAGAAGATCCAATTGAATATCAAATTCCAAGGATTAATCAAACCCAAGTTAATCCAAAAATTGGTTTAACTTTTGCTAATTGCTTGAGATCTCTGTTGCGTCAAGATCCTGATATTATTATGGTAGGGGAGATAAGAGATGAAGAAACTGCTTCTTTGGCAATCAACGCTGCCTTAACTGGTCATTTAGTTTTATCAACTTTACACACTAATTCAGCAGCAGGGACTATTCCCAGATTAATTGATATGAAATGTGAACCATTTTTATTATCTTCTACTTTAAATTTAATTATTGCCCAAAGATTAGTAAGAAGGTTAGTTCCAGAAAGTAAAGAAAAATATAAATTAACTAAACAAGAAATTAAAAACCTTTCTCAATATTGTAATATAGAAAAAATAGAAAAAGTTTTAAGAGAAGAAGGGCTTTTAAAAAAGAATCAAACTTTAGAATCTGCTTATTTTTATAGGCCAAAACCAACTAAAGATGCCCCTGATGGTTATAAAGGTAGAGTTGGCATTTATGAAGTTTTAAGAGTTACCGAAACAATTAAAGAATTAATTTTAAAAAGAGCAAACTCTGATGAAATTCAAAAACAGGCTCAAGAAGAGGGAATGTTATTGATGGTTGAAGATGGTTTTATTAAAGCAGCCAGAGGAATTACTTCTATTGAAGAGGTTTTAAGAGTAATTACAGAATAAAAATATGCCAGAATATTTTTATAGAATAAAAAACTTAAAAGGAGAAGAAAAAACAGGCACTTTAATTACTAAAGATGTTCAATCTTTATCAAAAATTTTTCAAGAAGAAGGTTATTTTCTTATTGATGCTTTTGAGGTAACTTCAGATGAGAAAGAGAAAAAAGAAGAAAAAAGTGAAGGAAAATTAAATTTTTTTGATAGACTTTCAAAAGTTTCTATTACTGAAAAAATTTTCTTTTCAAGAAACTTAGCAGTAATGATCTCTAGCGGTATTTCTTTTGCAAAGGCAATTTTAATTTTAAAATCTCAAGTTAAAAATAAAAAATTTAAATTTGCTTTATCAAAAATTGCAGAAAAAATAAACAAAGGAGAAAAATTTTCTGAAGCTCTAAAAGAATTTGAAGATATTTTCCCACCTTTTTATTATGAAACAATTAAAGTTGGAGAAGAAACAGGAAATTTAGAAGCAGTGCTGAATAATTTAGCAGCTCAAATGGAAAGACAATATAATTTAATTTCTGATGTAAAAAGTGCAATGATGTATCCTTTGATTATTCTTTTAACTTTAATTGGCATTGGTTTTTTTATGATTTTTTTTACTGTTCCTAAAATGAAAGCAGCCTTCGCAGCTTTAAATACTCCTTTGCCCTTAACTACCAAAATGATTTTAGATGGAGCAGATTTTTTAACAAAAAATTGGTATTTTTCTCTAATTTTATTTTTAATTATTTTTATTTTATTTTTCTTTGTTTTTAAAAGCAAAAGAGGCAAAAAAATTAGAGATAAACTTTCTATTTCAATGCCAATTTGGTCAAAAATTTCAAAACAAACTAATATTGCTGTTTCTTTAAGAATGCTATCTTCTCTTTTATCTTCTGGCGTTCCAATTTTAAGGTCTTTAGAAATTGTTTCAGGGGCTATTGAAAATAGTTATTATCAAAAAGTTTTTGAAAAAGCTCAAGAAGTAGTAAAAAAAGGAGGCCAACTTTCAACAGTTATTAAAGAACATGAAGACCTTTTTCCTCCAATTGTCACCCAAATGGTTGAAGTAGGCCAAGAAAGCGGTGAGACTCCTGTAATTTTAAGCAAATTAGCAGATTTTTATGAAGTTGAAGTTGAAAGACAAACAAAAAGATTATCAAGTATTATTGAGCCCCTTCTCATTTTAATTGTTGGGGGAATAGTAGGATTTTTTGCTGTTTCTATGTTACAACCAATGTTTTCAATTATGAAAGGTTTTCAAGTGCAACAATAATTATTAAAAAACTTGTGTTTAGAAATTTAAAGAAAATAGAAGGTTTTACTATTTTAGAATTAATGATAGCTATTGGAATTTTAATAATTATAACTGGGACCTCTCTTTTTGCTATTTTAAGTTTAATTCCTACTTTAAAAATTAATTCTATTAGTCGGGATTTAATTACAGATTTAAGATATGCTCAAGAATTAGCTTTGTCTCAACAAATAGATTATAGCGTTTATTTTATTACAAGCACTAAAGAATATAAAATTATAAAAAAAACTTCGCCCCCAGAAGAAATTTTAACAAAAAAACTTCCTTCTGAAATTTCTTTTAAAGAAATAGATTTTCCAAATAATGAAGTTATATTTAATCTTTATGGCGGCGTTAAAGAAGCAGGTAAAATAATTTTAGAAAATCAAAAGGGCCAAGACAATGTTATTCAGGTAAGCCCATCTGGATTTACAAAGTTAATAAAATAGTTATGCAAGAAAAAGAAAATTTTGGTTTTAGTCTTATTGAAACTTTAGTGGCTATTTCTATTTTATTAATTGGTATTGTTTTTATTTTACAAATTTTTCCTTTGGCTTTAAATATTGAATTAGATAATAAAATGAGAACTCAAGGAATATTTTTAGCTTCTCAAAAAATAGAGGAAATTCTTTCTTTAAATTATGAAGATATTAATGTTGGAACAACAACTGAAAATTTTGCTCCTCCTTTTGAAAAATTTTTTAGAGTTACAAAAATAACTTATGTAGATGAAAATCTTTTAGAAACTAATCAAGATAAGGGTTTAAAAAAAATTGAAGTTAATGTTTCTTGGAGCGGGGGAGTTATTTTAGATAAAAATGAAGTAAAATTGATTACATTATTTGCAAGAAAATAATATGAAATTTAAAAAAGGATTTACTTTTTTAGAATCTTTAATAATAATTTTTATTTCAACTTTGGTTTTTATAACTGTTTTAGAAGTATATTTAGCAGGACAAAACCTTTATTTTTTAGGTGAAAATAGAGCCGAAATTTTACAAAATGGGAGAATTATTTTAGAAAGAATTTCTCGAGAGTTAAGGCAGGCAAAAGAAATAGTTACTCCCTTACCTCAAGTAGATAATAATCCTGACTTTTTGCCACCTTCTGAAATTGAATTTCAAGATGGACACACCCCATCTCCTTATCAATCTTTAGGGGCAGATTATTATTATATTAGATATTATTTTTCCACTTCAACTAAAGAAATTAAAAGGCAATATTTAGTTTATTGTTTAGATGATTGTTCTAGTTGCCAAAATTATTATAAATGGAATGAAAAAATTCAGCGAGAAGGACAAACCCTTTCTCCTCATGCTTGTATTTTAGAAGATAAAGTTGTTGGAGAATATGTTAATAATATTAAATTTTGGGGAAAAACTTTAATTAATATTGAAATTGAGGTTTCGAAATTTAAAGAAAATATTCAATTAAAAACATCAGTTTTTGCTAGAAATCTTTAAGATATGAAAGAAAAATTTTTAAAACAAAAAAAAGGTTATATTCTTACTTTTGCTCTCATAATTTTAAGTGTGTTTTTATTTTTATCATTATATTTTCTTTCTTTTTCTTTTACTGGCTTTAAAATGACAAAAGTTTATGAAAAAAGCGTTCAGGCTTATTATTTAGCTGAAGCTGGTATTCAAGAGGCAATTTTTAAGTTAAAAACAGATCCTAATTGGAAATCTGCCTTTGAAACTTTGCCAACAATTTCAGATCCAAATTGTAGTTCTTGGACAATTCCTGATTACCAAAGAAATCCTGCTTTATTTTCAGATGGAAGTTATAAAATTTCAATTGAAAATCTAGGTTGTGCAAAAGCTAAAATTTTTGCTACTTCAACTTTAGGATTGGAAAATCAAAAGAGTCAAAGAGTAGTTCAAATGATTGTTTCAAAACCATTAGGTAGTCCTTTGAAAGACTATACTCTTTTTACTAGTGGCCCTAGTGGTGATATTCAAATTTCTGGAGTTAATCCTTTAAATATCTATGCTGGCTCTCTTTTTGCTAACAATGACATTATTGTTAAAAACTATAGTAAGATAAATGCTCAAAATAAAATTTTGGCTGCTAATAATGTTAATATTCTTTCTGGCTCTCAAATTATAGCTAATGCTATTTGTGCTAAAAATATCTGTCAACAAAATTGTTCTTCAACTAAAGAATGCCCACCCCAAGCATTACCAATGCCAGCTTTAGATTTTGATTCTAATGCTTCAACTTCTTATTACCAAAAAGCTATCAATAGCGATTGTTCTTCAATTAGAACCGACGGGAAAACAAACTGCCTTTTTTCTCAAGATGAATTTGAAAAATTAATGTGGCAGAATTATCCAAGTCTTTCTTTGCCAACCTCAACTTCAGTTTATGTTAAAGGCGATATTAATATTAGAGCCGGGCAGGTTTTAAAAGTAAATGGTGTTTTAATTGCCGATCGAGATATAAATTTGGGCCAAGATTATTGCTGGGTAAGACCAGAACCACCTTATTTAAGATGTGGCTTTTCCCAACTTTTTGTTAAAAAACCAGGCGAAAATTTAGCCAGTGGAATTTTAGCTAAAAGAAAAATTAATGGTGGGGGATGGCTTGGAATTGGCCTTTCAGCTTTAAATGTTGAAGGCCTAATTTATGCTGGCGATGAAATAAGTTTAACTGATTTTTTAGCCACTTCCACTGTTAAAGGGGGAATTGCTGCTAGAAAATTTTCTTTAACAAGTCTGTGGCAAGGTTTTAATCTTTATTTAGACCAAAGTGTTGTTGGAGCTACTTTTGGCACTACTAGTTATAGCCCAATTATTTCAATTGAACACTGGGAAGAAGTTTACTAATTTTATTTTATAGTTTAAAATGAATTAAAACTATGTTAAATTTTTTAAATAAAAAAATTGAAGCTTTTGGTTTAGATATCTCAACTAAATCTTTGAAAATTTTACAAATTAAAAAGAAAAAAGATAAGTTTTATATTACTTCTTTTTTAGAAGAAAAAATTCCAGAAGGAATTATTAAAGAAGGTTTTGTTGAAAAAGAAGAGGATTTAGCAAAAATTATTCAAAATGCTTTAAAAAAAGTTAAAGGAGATAAAATAAAAACTCCTTTTGTTGTTGCTTCTTTGCCAGAAGAAAAAACTTATTTAGAAATATTAAAATTGCCTAAACTTTCTGATGAAGAATTAAATAAAGCAATCGAATTAAATGCCGAAATGTATATTCCATTATCTTTAAAAGATTGTTATTTTAATTTTAAAAAAGTTCAAGAAAAAAATAATAATATTGAAATTTTACTTAGTGTTGCTCCTAAAAATTTAGTTGATAGCTATTTAAGAACTTTAGAAATGGCAAAACTAAAACCTATTGGTTTAGAAATTGAGAGTGAAGCTATTGTAAAAGCTATTTTTTTAGCAGAAAAACCAAAAGAGCCAGTTTTAATTGTAGATTTTGGTGAAACAAGAACAGGTTTAATTGTTTATCATAATGAAATTAGAGCTACAAGCACTATTCCCGTTTCTTCTGAAATCTTTACTTTAGCCATTGCTAAATCTTTGAAAATAAATTTTGAAAAGGCAGAAGAACTTAAAAAAGAAAAAGGTTTATTTGAAAAAGATAATGAAATATTCGATGCTTTAATTCCACCTTTGAAAGATCTTTTAGACCAAATTAAAATTTATTTAGATTATTATCAATCAAGAAAATATTTAAATGGTTCTAAAGAAGATAATAAAAAGATTTCTAAAATTATCCTTTGCGGAGGAGGGGCAAATTTAAAAGGTCTAGCAAACGTTATGCAAACAATGATAAATATAGAAACAGAATTAGCTAACCCTCTTAAAAATATTTTTGTTTCTGACAAATTAAAATTTACCAAAGAAGAAAGCCTATCTTTTACAACTGCAATTGGTTTAGCTTTAGAAAGTTTTGAAATAAAAGAAATTTATGATTAATCTTTTACCTCTAGAAAAAATTAACGAAATAAAAAAAGAATTTAAATTAAAAGAGATTTTAAGTTTTTTATCTTTAACTCTCTTTTTATTGTTAATATTTTTTATTTTTTTATTCTCTTTTTTATATTTTTTAAACTATCAAATTGAAAAAAACAATAACGAAATTTCAAAAAGAGAGGCAGATTTTAAAAATACTATTGAAATTCAAAACAAAATTAAATCTTTTAATAACCTCTTAGAGAAAGTAAATAATTTTAGAGAAAAAAGATTTTTAATAAGTGATTTTTTTGAAGACTTTTTTACTATTTTTCCTCAAAATGATATTTATTTAAAAACAATAAATTTACAAAAAAAAGAAGATAAAAATAATTTATTAATTTTGGTTCAAATGACAGGAGTAGCTAAAGATAGAGAAACAATTTATTTTTTTAGAAACACTTTAAAAGAAAAAGATAATTATCAAGAAGTTTATTTTTCACCAGATAGTTGGTTTAAAGCAAATTTCCCAGATTTTTCTTTAAATTTTCAAGCAATAAAAAAATGAAAAAAGAAGAAAAAAAATATTATTTTTATTTTTTAATTTGCATTTTTGCAATGATAATTTCATTTTTCTTTTTAATTATTCCTCTTAAAGAAAAAATTTCCCTTTCTAGTAAGATTATTGGTTATCAAAAATCAATTTTAAAAAATCAGGAAACTCAATTATCAAAAATTCAAGAATTTCAGAAAAAAGAAAATTTTTTTCAAGAAATAGAGAAAAAAATTTTAGCAGGATTCGTAGATCCAGAAAGCCCGCTCGATTTCTTTAATTATTTAGAAGAAAAAGCTAAAGAATATAATCTTTTAATTACATTTCTTAGGCTAGATAATTCTAAAAAAGAACCAGACAATTTTTATTTAGGTTTTAAACTAGAGGGGAATTTTGAAAATATTTTAAAATTTATTAAAGAAATAGAACAAGGAAATTATTTTATAGAAATTACTAATATAAATTTTGAAAAAGAAAAAGAAAAAGTTAGTGCTAATTTAAATATAAAAGTTTTATCTCAAAAAAAATGAAAATAGAAATAAAGACAAAAATTAATTTTAACAAAATTTTACCTAAAATTTTTTCTGTTATTTTGATATTATTTTTTATTTTTTTAGTTTCTCTTTCTTTTTATTTTTATTGGAAATTTTATCTTAAAATCGAAGTAAAACCATTAAATGAAAAAATTATTACTATTAATGAAGACTTTTTAAAAAAATTTTTAGATTCTGAAGCAAAAAAAGAAGAAAATCAAAAAGAAATTAAAAATTTGAAATATTTCGATTTATTTTTAAAACCAGAAAATTTTCCAACCTCAAGCGAAAAATAATAGATGCACAAAAAACTAGTTTTAATAATTATTGTCTTTTTTTTATTTGGAGATTTTTTATTATGGCGAGAGATATTTCTTTTAGACCAAGGAAAAGTAATTTTTTTTAATGTAGGCCAAGGAGATGCTATTTTAATTAAAACTAAAGAGCATCATTATATTTTAATAGATGGCGGTCCTCAAGGAAAATTATTACTTAAAAAGCTTTCTCAAGAATTACCATTTTGGAACAAAAAAATTGATTTAATTTTTTTAACTCATCCAGAAAGAGATCATTTAGAAGGCTTACTCTCTGTTTTAGATAATTATAAAGTTGAAAATATCATTTGGACTGGCATTAAAAGAAATACAGAAATTTATAAAGTTTTTGAAGAAAAAATTAAAAAAGAAAATGCTAAAATTTATTTTGCTAAAGCCAATTTAAAAGTGATAGCGGGAAGCAATATTTTTTTAGTTCTTTATCCTTTTGAAAGTTTAAAAGATTTAAATTTTGAAAAATCTTGCAACGAAACCTCTTTAGTTTTTGAATTATTTTCTGAAAATAAAAAATTTCTTTTTACAGGCGATATTTCTCAAAGAGAAGAAGAAAAAATTTATACTAAATATGCGCCTCAAAAAATTGATGTTTTAAAAGTAGCCCATCATGGTAGTAAATATTCAACCTCAAAAGAATTTTTAGAAAATTTTTTTCCAGAATTTGCTGTAATTTCTTGTGGCAAAAATAATTATGGCTTACCTTCTCAAGAAGTATTGAACTTGCTTTCTTTTTATGGTATAAAAATTCTAAGAACCGATATAAATGGTGATATTAAATTTAATTTAAATTAAAAAATATGGAAAAAATTAATCATCCTAAAGAAGAAAAAACTTTAGTTTTAATTAAACCAGACGGAGTAAAAAGGGGTTTAATTGGCGAAATTATCTCTCGAATTGAGAGAAGAGGATTAAAAATTATTGGTCTAGAGATGTTTCAAGCTACCAGAGAACAAATTGATGAACATTATCCAAAAGACGAAGCTTGGATTAGAAGATTAGGAGAAAAAACTCTTAAAAATTATCAAGAATATGGTTTTGATGCTAAAAAAGAACTCGGTACTGAAGATCCGATGGAAATTGGTAAATTAGTTAGATCTTGGCTGATTGATTATTTAACTTCAGGACCGATGGTAAAAATTGCCGTTCAAGGAATTCATGCTGTAAGTATGGTTAGAAAATTAGTTGGTTCTTCTTTGCCTTCTCAGGCTGAAATGGGCACTATTCGTGGTGATTTTTCTGTTGATGATGCTACAGCTGCTAATAAAGATAAAAGAGCAGTTCATAATATTGTTCATGCCTCTGAAACACCCCAAGAAGCTGAACATGAACTCCATTTCTGGTTCTCTATAGAAGACATTTTTGAATACAAAAGAGCCGAAGAAGATATAATGTTCTGAAAATCATTTTTAATTTTAAAATAAACTTATGGCTTTTTTACAAAGTGGCGATTTTACTTTTAGAGCCCAACAAGCTCTTTTAGAGGCTCAAAATTTAGCTAAAAAAAGAAAACAAAATCAAGTTGATGCTTTGCATTTGCTTTCTGTTTTAGTACAACAAGAAGAAAGTGTTGTGCCTTTAGTTTTGAAATATTTAGAGGTTGATATTCAAGATTTATTAAGGAAAATTGAATTTGAAATTTCTCAAATTATTTTACCTTTGCAAAGATTAGAGGAGGTAGGTGAAGTTTATTTAACCCAAGATTTAACTCAAGTTTTAGAAAAATCAAGGCAAGAAGCAATTGATTTTGGTGACGAATTTATTTCTACAGAGCATTTATTTTTAGGAATTTTTGATAGCAATACAAAAGCAGGCAATGTTTTAAAAGAAGTTAGATTTCTTTCTCCAAGAGTTAAACCATTAGAAAGAGAAGAAATTATTAAAGCAATTTTAGATATTAGAGGAGGGGAAAAAATTACTGATCCTAATCCAGAATCAAAATTTGAAGTCATTAAAAAATATACCAAAAATTTAACTGATTTAGCCAGAGAAAATAAATTAGATCCAGTGATTGGCAGAGAGACTGAAATTAGAAGATTGATGCAAATTTTAAGCAGAAGAACAAAAAATAACCCAGTTTTAATAGGAGAGGCCGGTGTTGGCAAAACAGCAATTGTTGAAGGCTTTGCTCAGAAAATTGTCAAAGGGGAAGTTCCAGAAAGTTTAAGAAATAAAGAAGTTATTGCTCTTGATATTGGAGCTTTAGTAGCTGGTACTAAATACCGAGGTGAATTTGAGGGTAGAATGAAAGCTCTTTTAAGAGAATTAAAAAGAGCCGAAAATAGATATATTTTATTTATCGACGAACTCCATACTTTAATTGGAGCTGGAGCTGCTGAAGGTTCGATTGATGCTTCAAATTTGCTAAAACCTGCACTAGCCAGAGGAGAATTAAGAGTAATTGGAGCAACCACTTTAAAAGAATATCAAAAGTATATTGAAAAAGATCCAGCTTTTGAAAGAAGATTTCAACCTGTTTATGTAGCTGAACCTTCAGTTGAAGATACAATAATGATTTTAAGAGGTTTGGCTGAAAAATATGAATTATGGCATGGAGTTAAAATTCAAGATGCTGCTTTGAGAGCAGCAGCCGAATTGAGCAATCGATATATTCCAGATAGATTTTTACCAGATAAAGCTATCGATTTAATTGATGAAGCCGCTTCTAATTTAAAACTTAACATTGAGTCTGAGCCGCCAGAACTTTCTAATTTAAAATCAGAAATTGCAAAATTAGAAATGGAAAAAGAAAGTCTTAAAAAAGATAAAGAAAATATTGATAAAGAAGAAATTAAAAAAATTGAAGAAAAACTTTCTAATTTAAAAAAAGAAAAAGAAAAATTAGAAAAAGAATGGCAAGAAGAAAAAGAAATTATTGAAAAAATAAAAAGTTTAAGAAAAGAAATTGAAAAACTAAACCAAGAAATGGAATTTTTGCAAAGAAAAGCCGATTTTCAAGGAATGGCAGAAATTAAATATGGCAAAATTCCAACTTTAGAAAAAGAAATTGAAAAATACGAACAAAAATTAAGAAAACTTCAGAAAAAGCATAGTTTTGTAAAACAAGAAGTAACAGCAGAGGATATTGCTAATATTGTTTCTCAATGGACAGGAATTCCAGTTTACCGACTTTTAGAAGAAGAAGCAAAAAAATTAGCTTCTTTAGAGGAAATTCTAAAGAAAAGAATTGTAGGCCAAGATAAAGCAATCGAAGCCATTGCTAATGCAATTAGAAGAAATCGCACTGGTTTAGCCGAAGAAAATAGGCCCATTGGTGTCTTTTTATTTTTAGGTCCAACTGGTGTTGGCAAAACAGAAACAGCAAAAGCTTTAGCTGAATATCTTTTTAATACCGAAAAAGCCTTAGTAAGATTAGATATGTCCGAATATATGGAAAAATACAGTGTTTCTAAAATGATAGGTTCTCCTCCAGGTTATGTTGGTTATGAAGAGGGTGGTCAACTAACAGAAAAAATTAGAAGAAGGCCATATTCTGTGATTTTATTAGACGAAATTGAAAAAGCCGATCCTGAAGTTTTTAATATTTTGCTTCAAATTTTTGAAGACGGTAGGTTAACTGATGCCAAAGGTAGAGTAGTAGATTTTAAAAATACAATTATTATTATGACCTCTAATATTGGTTCTGAATATATTTCTCAAATGAGGCCAGTAGGTTTTTCAGCCAACGAAAAATTATCATCTGAAGATATTGAAGGTAAAGTAAAAGAAGCTTTGAAAGAGAAATTTTTGCCAGAATTTTTAAACCGAATTGATGAAATTATTATCTTTAATTATTTAGGTGAAAAAGAAATTGCCCAAATAGTTGATTTAGAATTGGCAAAAGTTAAAAATAGAGCTTTTAAAACAAGAAATATTGAACTTGATTTTGAAGAAAGTATTAAAAAAGAAATTATCAAAAGAGGCTTTGATCCCAATTTTGGTGCCAGACCATTAAAAAGAGTTATTCAAAAATTAGTTTTAGATAATTTAGCTCAAAAAATTGTAAAAGGCGAAATTAAAGATGGCGATAAAGTTTCTGTTGCCTTTGAAAATAATGAAGTTTTATTCAAAAAACAAAAAAAGGCTCAATTTCATAATGCAGTGAAAGTTGAAGCTAAATGATTTTATGAGTAAATTTTATTTTTTTATTTTAGTTTTTTTCTCTACTCTTTTGGGTGTTTTAATAGTTGAAATTTTTGTGATTCCAAATTTAATTTCATTACCTATTTTTAAAAATTTTAAATTTCTTGAAAGACTTCAAAAAGAAGTCATTTTGAACCCAGTTCAAGAAATAATTGTTAGCGAAAAAGAACTTATTCCTAAAGTTTTTTCTAATGTTTCTCAATCTGTAGTTTTAATTGGAAACAAAGAAAATGATTTAAAATGTGCTATTTCTATTACTTCAGATGGAATTTTATTAACAAAAAAAGATTATATTGACAAAGAAAAATCTATTGCTTATTTTTCTTGGGGAAAAGAAAAAATTAAAATTTTAAAAGAAGACCCTAAAAATAATTTAGTTTTAATTAAAATAGATAAATCTAACTTAAAAACAGTTCCTTTTTTAGAAGATAAAGACTTATTAGTTGGAAATACAGTTTTTTTGTTAGGAAAGAATGATAAAGAAACAATCCTCAATTCGGGCTTAATTCGTTCTTTAAATGAAGACTCTTTTTTTATTAATTTCACAGATAAAAACGAATTTCTTTATTGCCCCATATTTACTTTAAAAGGAGAGTTAGCAGGGATAGCAGTTTCTTTTGATAATAATTTTACTAAAGTTTTACCAATTTGGAAAATTAGAGAAAGCCTTGGTTTTTAATGTATGTCTAATTCTTTAAAATATTTGTTAACCTGGGTTTTTGGCATTCTTTTATTTTTCTTTATTGCCAAAAATTTAGGGAGCAAAGAAATTATTAAAGCCTTTCATTTTATTTTCAGTTTACAAGGTTTTATTCTTTTTTTAATTACCATTTCAATTGTTTTAGTAAGCATTTTAAAAAGATCTTATATATATAAAAATTTTGGCATAAAATTATCTTTTAAAGAAAATATTAAAGCCTGGCTGATTAATTTTGCCTTAGATTACTTTACTCCTGTTTCTCTTACAGGTGGTGAAATTCCTACAATTTTACTTTTGCAAAAAAAATATAATGTTGAACCTGTTAATAGCACTAGTGGTATTTTAATTGATAAAATTTTAAATGGTACTATATCTTTTATTTCAATTTTAATTGGTATAATTGTTTTTGCTTTATATTATACTTTTTCTTCTCGAATTATTTTCTATTTTATTATTTTTATTGTTATCTTTTTACTTTCTCTTTTAGTTATTTTTTATTCTAAAATGTTAAAAAGAGAAAGTCTTTTAAAGTGGCTTTTTCAAAAATTAAAAATTAGTGAAATTTTTGATAAAAGCAAAAATGCCAACTTTATTTTTCTAGTTGAAGAAAATTTAATTAATTTTTTTGATATTAAGAAGATTTCTTTTTGGAAGGGATTTTTATTAGCTTTATTGAGAGAAATTTTGCTTATTTTTAAAACTGGAATTTTAATTACTTTTCTCACAGGCGGATTAGAATTACAAAAAGTTTTTATTATTTATGCTTTAATTAATCTTGCTGCTATATTTCCAACACCAGCTGCATTGGGCTCTTTTGAGCTAATGAGTTTAATAGGCTTTTCTTCTTTAAATTTAGGCTCAGGGACAAGTTTAACTTTTGCTATGGCGCAACGTTTTTTAGATGTATTAGTAGCTTTATTTGGTTTAATTTTCTTTATTTTGAACATTCTTGATATTTTAAAAGAAAACATATTTAATTTTTTAAATAAAATTTTAAAATAAATTTATTATGAAAATTAATAGAGTTATTAAATATTTAATTTTAAGCGATTTAGTTTTTTGGTTTGGCTGGGGCTTATTAAATCCAATTTTTGCCATTTTTATTTTAAAATCTATTCAAGGAGGAGATATAATAGTTATTGGTATTGCTAATGCAATTTATGCTTTAACTTTATCTTTGTTTAGAATTCCTTTTGG
>Ga0078972_1005719_pt1 | contig 31038 bp, 18 predicted proteins | sample YelNatPaOPGAMG01_FD_67568 | JGI IMG/M metagenome (GOLD analysis project Ga0078972, IMG submission 67568) | Hot spring thermophilic microbial communities from Obsidian Pool, Yellowstone National Park, USA - OP-RAMG-01 (SPADES assembly) (version 2) | ecosystem: Environmental > Aquatic > Thermal...
CTCCACCGTGCTATGCGCGCTCAGCACCTCGGCCGGGTCGGGCGGGACTGCCTGCCGCTCGGCGCCTGCGTGCCACGGCAGCCAGGCGAAGCGGCGGCGGCGTTTGAGGGCGTTCAGCGCCAGGTTGGTGGCCACGCGGTAGAGCCAGGCGCGCGGGTTCTGCACCTTCGGCAGGCCGGCGCGCGCGGCAAAGGCGCGCAGGAAGGTCTCCTGCGCCAGGTCCTCGGCCCAGGCCGCGTCGCCCAGCATGCGGCACAGGTAGGCATAGACCTCGGCGTGGTGGCGCTCGAAAAGCGCGTGGGCCAGGTCGGCATCGGCCCGGCTGATGGGCGCATCAACGTCCATGGGGCTTGCTGGCCAGGCCGTCGCCAGGCCCCGGTGCGCACACCTGGGACACGGGGCTGTGCTCCTTTCTCAGCGGGCGGCGGAGGAGAGCTCGCTCTATATATGTGACAATCGTGAGGTGGGTTTGGTCACGGAGCAGGCATCAACGCCAGGGCCGGCTGGCGGCATAGTAGTGGGCCACCCAGTAGGCGGCGCCGAGCGAGTCGTAGCACACGCCGCGGGTGGGGCTGGAGGCGTGGATAAAGTTGCCCCCGCCCACATAGATGCCCACGTGCGAGAGCCCGGCCTCGTAGGTATCGTGGAAGAAGACGAGGTCGCCCGGCAAGAGCTCGCCCTGCTTCACCGCCGGCCCTGCCGCAAGCTGGCCCCACAGGTCGCGGGCAATGGGGAGGCCCGCCTGGCCATAGACGTACTGGGTGAAGCCGCTGCAGTCAAAGCCGGTGGCGGGCGAGCTGCCACCGTAGACGTAGGCGTAGCCCAGGTAGCGGGCGGCGATGGCCACGATCTCGGCGCCCTTGCCGGTGGCCTCGGCGCTCAGGGTCGGAGCAGGCGCCAGAGTTGGCGGCGCAAGCAGCGGCCGCGGCGTCGGCGGGGGCAGCGGCCGGCCGCCGGGGATGGCCAGGAGCTGGTCGACCGCCAGGCGGTCTGGATTCTCCAGCGCGTTGGCCTCGACGATCCTCTCCATGCCGACGCCGTACGCTTGGGCGATGTCGTACAGCGTGTCGCCCCGCCGCACCTTGTGCAGCACCCCCGAGACGGGCGGGATGGTCAGCTCCTGCCCAGGCTGCAGGCTGGCGCCGCTCTGCAGGCCGTTGGCCCAGAGGACCGTCTCGGCGCTGACGCCAAAGCGCTCGGCGAGGCCGGCCACCGTGTCGCCCGCAGCGACGCGGTAGGTGCTGATCTTCTTGGGCGTGGGGGTCGGTGTGGGCGTGGGAGGGATCGGCGTGGGGCGCTCTCCGCCACGGGAAGAGACCTGGGTAGGGGGCCGAGCCGGCGGCGGGCCGCCATGATAGACCAGGTAGCCGGGGCGCACGCCAAACCCCTGCAGGGCCACAGCGGCGGTGGGCAAGGCCTGCGCCGGCGGCCGCCGTAAACCCAGGCCGGCCACGGCTGCACCGGCCCCCAGGGCTGCGGCTGCCAGGGTGAGCCCCAGGCCTCGCCAGGGCGGGTAAGGGGCCCGGCCAACCACCAGGCTCCGCAGCCGGATGCGCACGCGGGCCGCCAGCCACGCTGGCACAGAGGGGAGTCTCTTCACCATGGCATGAGTATACTACAAGGAGTGAAGAAAGCCAATTCCTCAAGTATGTTGTGTACTCAAGTTTCTGAACAGGAGGGCGAGTGCCGCGCGATCCGGCGCGCCGCCGCCGGCGCCTCGAGCGCCGCCACCAGCAGCGCCAGCGCCGCCACGGCCTGGTGCCGGTTGGCCGGGCCCGGCGCGGTGGCGCTGCCGCGGGTGAGGGCAAAAAGGTGCAGCGCGCCGGCGGTCGCACGGTCGAGCCAGAGGGCGGTGGGGTCGAGCAGGTTCAGGAACCACAGGCCAGCGCCCAATGCCACCCCCAGCCACGGCCCGCCCAGCGCGCCGCCGGTGCTGGCCAGCGCCAGAAGCGCCGTGCCAGGCAGGAGGGCGCGCACGAAGAGCAGCCCACCCGGCAAGGCGCTGGGGTCGCTGCGGTCGTCATGGCCAAGAGGAGGGGCAGGCCAAGGGCCGCCGCGCCCACGAGCAAGGCATAGGCCAGGCCGGCGGCGCCGGACTCTTCCGCCGCCCATCGCCACTCCTCTGCCGGCCCCAGTGCTCACTCCTGGCAGTAATGGTTCCTCGCTCCTTCCCCGCATTGGCTCACGCACGGCCTCACTCTATAGACGAGCGTGGAGCGTTTCGGTTCATGGCGGGGCTCAACCCTCGCCCAGCCGCGGCACGCGGCCGCGCACGAGCCAGAGGGGCACGACGGCGCAGGTCAGGCAGAAGGCGCCGCCCAGGGCGAGCCCCAGCAACTGGCCGGCCGGCGCCGGCCAGCCAAGCAGGGTGAGGCCAATCTGTGGCAGGGCAAAGAGCGCCAGCGCCAGGCCGAGCGCCAACCCCGTCACCAGGGCGCCCAGGCAGCCGGTGGTGCCGCTCACCATCTGGCGGGGGTCCTGCCAATCGAACCGGGCGCCGGTGACGCCGAACCAGAGGTAGATGCCATCGGCCGCCGCCAGGCAGAGGGCCACCACCGACAGCGAAAACCATATCGCCCCGCCGGCGGCGTTGCCCCACCCCTGCACGACGGCCTGCAGCCCCACAAAGGCCCAACCGACGGCCAGCGAGGGCAGGTAGGCAGCCAGGAACTTGGCCGCCAGCAATTGGTCGGCGCTCACCGGCGCCGACTTGAGCAGCCAATAGTTCCTGCCCTCCTGCGAAAAGCCCATGGCCGCCAGACGGGCCAGAAGGGTCCAGCCCACAAAGAGCGCGATGCCGATGCTCGCGTACCCCATGGCGCTCCGCAGGGCCTGGGTGGCCCAGGCAGGACCATTACCCGCATTGGCGGGCACCGCCCGGGCCCGCACGAGCATCAGGGTATAGACCACGCCCAGCACCAGGGGGGTGACCAGTTGCGAGAGGTTGCGCAGGTCACGGCGCAGCATGGCCCAATCCTTGCCCACAATGGCGCCTACGGCGGGGGGCAGCAGGCGCGCCGGCGCTTCGGCCAGCGGCAGGCCGGCGCGGCGCCGCACGCCGCGGGCCGCCTTCTTGCGGTGTGCCACGCCTTGCATGGCCGCCCAGCCGCTATAATACAGGCGCTCAGCGCCCACCAGGGCCAGGCCGAAGACGAGCCCCGCCGCGCCGAGGGCCAGCAGGCTATACCCCACACCCGCCAGCCAGCGCCCCTCACCCATGCCCACCAGCGCGCGCCCGGCCCACGCCAGCGGCGACCAGGCCACATCGACGCTCATCACCACGCGCAGAACCGCCGTCATCTGCCCGCGGCTGATCTGCCCCGCCCGCGCGAACTGCCCCGACTGGGAACAGAGTATCGAGACCAAGGCACCCAGGAAGCCGAGCAACTCGGCCACACGGCGCGCGGGGAACACCCGCACCACCGCCATCACCAGCAGACTCGCCAGGCCGGCGGCCGCCAGAGCCAGGGCCGCCAGCATGAGCACGACCAGCGGGTAGTAGAGGAAGCCATACCCGCCCGACACGCCCAGCCCAAAGAGGACCGGCAGCGCCACCAGACACACCAGGCCCAGGTTGGGCAGGATGGCCTGCAGCAGCTTGGAGACAAAGACGGCGCGGACGGGGATCGGCGCGCTGAGCAAAAAGTCCATGTCGCCTGCCAGGTACAGCGCCTGCAGCAACACGCCAAAGCTGGTGGCCAGGATCACCAGGAACCCAAGGGCCAGAATGAGCACCGGGATGCTGGCCAGCAAGCTGCCAAGTTCAGGGGCGGCGGCTGCCAACTGGGGCGAACGCAGGAAACCCATCAGGGCCAGGCCCATGGCGAACACAAAGCCTGCGATCAAGAGCATGAGGAATGCCAGGAAAGCCGCCCCGACTCGGCCGCGCACGCTCGACCGGCGCAGGCCGCTGACGGCAATCTGAGCCTGCAGGCGCAGCAACCTGGCCACGGCGGGCCAGAAGCCGAGGGGTGCCACCGCCTCACTCATTGCAGCACCTGCGCGATCTCGGCATACTCCGCCCCGCCGGTCAGCGCCAGGAAGATGTCTTCCAGGCTGCGCTCGCCCTTGCCAAGCGCGCGCAGTTCGTCCATGGTGCCCACGGCCACCAGCCGGCCGCGGTCGATGATGCCGATGCGGTCGCACATGTGCTCGGCGATTTCGAGGATGTGGGTCGAGAGGAACACGGCCGCGCCGCGCTCGGCCATCTGGCGCAGGATGTCCTTGATCAGCCGGGCGCTCTTGGGGTCGAGGCCCACCGTCGGCTCATCGAGCACCAGCACCCGCGGGTCGTGCACCAGGGCCGCGGCCAGGGCCGTCTTCTGCCGCATGCCGTGGCTGTAGGAGTCGAAGGTGTCGTCGGCCGCCGCGCTGAGGTCGAACAGGCGCAGCAGCTCCTCGGCGCGGCGCTCGGCCTGTGCCCGCTCGACCCCGTACAGGTCGCCCACCAGGCGCAAGAGCTCGCGGCCGGTCAGCTTGGGGTACAGGTGGGGCTCGTCGGGCACGTAGCCGCAGGCGGCTTTGGCCTGCAGGGGCTGCGTCTGCACATCGTAACCGGCCACCCGCACCGTCCCCGAGGTGGGCTGCAGCAGGCCGACCAGCATGCGGATGGTGGTGGTCTTGCCGGCCCCGTTGGGGCCGAGAAAGCCCAGGATCTCGCCGGCGCGGACCTCCAGGCTCACATCGTCGACCGCCACCTTGTCGCCAAAACGCTTGACCAGGTGCTCCAGTCCGATCAACGTGGGTGTTTGCATGCGGGTCGGCCTCCTTCACAGCCCGCTGAGGCCTCACTTTCCAAAGGCGCGCAGCAGCGGTGCCAAGACCATTGCTGCCATCGCCACGAGGATCACCACACTGATAATACGCGCTTTCATCATCGGGGTTTCGCCATCTACCGGCCAGGAAAAGACAACGACCGTCGCCCATTCCTGGCCTTCTCCGGGCAACGGTTGACATATCATAGTCCGAATGGGGCCGGAAGGCAAGCGCCGGCCGAGGTTTCAGATCAGCGGCCCTGCGGGCGCCACATCGCGGCGCGACTCGTGTAGCGGAGGGTCCACCTTGGACTGGCAGGACCCTTCGCGCTGTGAGTTGGCGTTCCAGTGCCGGTCGGCCTGATGCGCTCAGGGTGACAATGCAGGGATCCTAGCCCGCGCGCATGGGTGCATCCAAGATGCATCATCGCCTGGGTTGCAGCCGGGCTTCTCGCCGGGCCGCTGCCCGGCTCCAGCCCAGGGCGGGGGTTGGGCCGCGAAACCGCTGACGCCCCATGGATGCACCCGCGCGCATCAGACGCTTGACAGCGCGGCGCAGCCGAGGTTATACTCCGGGGCACGCACGTTTAACAGACTCCACAGATCGCGAAGGGCGGGGTGCTCATGGACACACAGCTTCCTGGTGTGCGACACCTCCTGACCCTGGTTCTCGTCTGCCTCCTGTCTGTGGCCTGCCGCCAGTCGGCCCGGCCCGCCATGCCTGCGCCGTCGGCGGCGGCACCAGTCCCCCGGAACAACCTGCTGCGCAACCCCGGCTTTGAGGCCGGCGTGTCGTCTTGGGAGCCAAGCTCGGGCCCGGCATCGCCCGTGCTGTCGCTCGACCCGGCGGGCTTTGTGTCGGTGGCCGTCGCCACGGCCGGTAGCCCCCAATACGCTGCCTGGAGCCAGGCCGTGCCCGTGCAGGCTGGCGCCGCCTACTATGTGGCGTACCGCGCCCAGACCGAAGGCCTGGCCGGGTGCGCGGCACTCTCGCTGGCCTTTCAGGACGCGGCCGGCCGGCTGCTCGAGGCGATGGATGTCCGGCCTGTCTCGGGCGACACCGATTGGGCCACCTACGCCTGGCGCTGCCGGGCACCGGCGGGCGCGGCGCAGGCGCTGCTCTCGGTCGGCGTCAAGGGGGCGAGCGCGGGCCGCGCCGCTTTCGACGACGTCTGCTTCGCCCCCGATGATGCGCCCGTGACCCGCGCGCTGATTGTGGATTGGCGCGAGGCGGCTGGCGAACTGGCCGTGCCGGCGGGCCTCACCGGCGACAGCCCGAGGGATCTGGCCTGGGCACTGGCCAGCGCCCAGGCGGAGCCGATGGCATGCCCTGGCGGCGCGGCCACCCAAGCGGGCGAGCCCCTCGTGCCCGGCGTGCTCGCCCGGTTGAGCGAGACGCCGCAGCGCCTGGCCACCCAGGGTGGCGATGCCCTCGGCTTCACCCTGCTCGCGGGCCGCAGCGAGGATGGGTGCCTGGCCCAAATCCTCATCGCCGATGCCGGCTCGCGTTCCGAAGCCTACCGGCTGGCACTGGCCGGCTTCCCGCCGGGCTTTTGCTACTCGGTGGCTGAGGTGGGTGCCGGAGGGCAGCTCCGCCTGCTGCGCGAGGGCGACAGCAGCATGCTCAACGGCCTCCTCATGAGCCCCTGGCGCTCGCCGGCGGTGCATCTCATCCGCATATGGTGGCCGTGACCCGCAGCCCTCGTAACACCAGCCGGCTGCGGCCGGGAGATCACCGCCCGTCACGTGGCCCCCTGACCATCAAGTGCCGTCGGACGAGGCTTCTCGAGGTGCGGCCTCGGCGCTGGGGGTCCGCTCGGCCGCGGCCCGGGCGCGGCGGGTCACGGCTGCACGCAGGGCCGCCGTCGACGCGAGGGCGCTGGCCGGCAGGTAGAGGAAGAGGAGCAGGTTCCAGCCGGCCCGGTGCAGCCAGCCACCGGAGAGGGCGAAGAGGCTGGGGAGGAGTGCCCAGGCCAGGCATGGGCCAACGTAGAGGAAGATGGCGCTCAGCAGGGTGTACCCGGCGAACAGCCAGCCCAGCCCCGGAAAGCCGGCCAGGGCTGCCAGGAACTCGATGAGGAGCACCTGCGAGAGGGGCAGCTCCAGCAGGGCCAGCGGCGAGGGGCGCGCATGGGGCGGCCGGAGGATGTGCAGGCGCGCCGGCAGGTAGCTCCGGTAGGTGCGGGTGGCCTCGTAGGTGTGAAGGGCGAAGGCGGTGAACCCTGCCAGTTGCAGGCCGGCGGCCGCCAGGGTGGCCGCGGGGCCTCCCAGCCCCAGGCGCGCCAGGTAGGCCAGCACGATGCCGGCCCCCACAAAGCCCAGCCCGGCGTGGGCCAGGGTGGCGGTGCGCCCCGCGCCGGCCGCATCGATGAGGAGGCTGTCGGCCAGGGTGAGTGCGGGCAAGAGCAAGGTGGCGCCGGTGCTCAGCGCGCCGTGGGCAGCGGAGGCGCCGTCGAGACCCGGCGGCACGAGGGCCAGGGCCATGCCATGCACGCCCCCCACCAGCGCCGCGACAAGGCTGGCACTCAGCGTCCCCAGCACGGCGCGGGGCAGGTAGCCGCGGGCCGCCCGGCTCAGCCGCAGGGTGTAGGCCAGGTAGCCCATCAGCGCCGCCAGCATCGCCAGGGCCGTAGTGCCCAGCAGAAGCGAGCGCCAGGGCTCTATGCGGGCTGTGGCCAGGTCGGGCGGCAGGTGCTCGCGCGCCGCCGTGTAGCCCTCCCACAGGCCGACCCCCACACGCGCCAGGTAGAAGGCCACCCCCGCCAGCGCCAGGGCGGCCAACAGGCGCGAGGCGGTGCGCCAGTCGGTGCGGCGCTCGGCCTTGCGCTCCAGCAGGTAGGTGAAGGTGGCGGCCGCCAGGGGCACCAGGGTGCCCACGTACAGGTGCAGGTGCGTGTAGGCCTGGGCGCCCAGCAAGCTGCTCGCTTCCTCCGTGCCCTGCAGCCACGGGATGCTCCATGGCACCCCATCGAGGGCACGCTGCCAAATGGCCACAAAGAGCGCCACCGCTGCCACCACCAGCCAACGGGTGATCTGCCGGCGGTGCTTGGGCCAGATGACGTTGCGGCTCGAGAGCACGGTCAAGACGACGAGCAGGGCAAAGGTCCAGTAGCCGGCATCGCGGGCGCCCTCGAAGGCCCACAGCGCCACCGGCACCCACGGGCCCAGCCAGGCCTGTGCCTCGGCGTAGGTGCGCCCGCTGCGGGTGTAGAAGGCCTCGAGGAGAGCCACGGTGCCCATGACCAGGGCGGTGAGCAATACCCCGCTGAAGGTGAGCACGAACGACACACGGGCCAGGTTGTGGTTGCGCAGGGGGCGCCCGATGAGGCGTGGCAGGGCGTAACAGGTGAGGCCCATGGCCAGCATGACTCCGCCGCCGATGGTGATCAGTTGCTCGTTGACCCCATCGACCATGCGCTGCACCGGCTCGCCCGCCAAGGCCAGCCACTGCCGGCAGGCCGGGAGCTGCACGGCCAGCCCATAGATGCCGCCGAACAGCAGGCTCGTCGCGGCCGCCAGCAGGTACTTGGGCAGGGCAGTGTCGTAGCTGGCGATCTCGGCCCGGGTGAAGGCATGGGGCTCACCCGCCGCGGGGTGCGTGCGCCGCCTGACGAGCCACACGGCCGCCCAGCAGGCCAGCAAGGCGCCGAGAACTGCGATCACTGCTTCCTCTCCCGAGCGTTGCAAGCCGGCGGCGGAGCCACCGCCTGGAGCTACCGGCGCAGCTCGCGGGTTTGCGCCCCTTGCGCGGCGCGCAAACCCGCGAGTTAAGGCCTGTCGCGGCACCTGTGGTGGTGTTTGGCCGGGCACCCGGTTGACAGCAGCGCCGCGACTGAGCACGGGGTGAGCGAAGCATCACTTCGCTCCCTACGCGCCCTAAGCAATCTGCATGCCAAGGCCGCCCGCCCCGGCCCAAGGCGGTTGACAGCCCACTGCTGCCGGTGCTAGATTGCCCTGCAGGGCGCCAACGCCTTTTCAGCGGTGACTGCCCGCCTGGCGGGCTTAGCGCTGCCACGAAACGCAGGAGGAGAGGGGCTGTGGGTGAGAACAGGCACTGCCTGGTGCTGGTGGTGGAAGACGACCCGTCGATTGCCCAATTCGTCGAGTCGGTGCTCGCCGACGAGGGATACGAGGTCCAAGTGACCCCCACTGCCGAGCAAGGGCTGCAGTGGATAGCCCAGAGGCGACCGGCTGTAGTGCTCCTGGATATGATCTTGCCCGGCATGAGCGGGAGCGACTTTGTGGCCGAGCTGCGCAAGGCCTACGGGCACAGCATCCCCGTGGTGCTTATGACCGCGGCGCGGGAGGAACCAGCGCAGGCCGGGCTCGCCCCCGAGGGGTTGCTGCTGAAGCCCTTTGAGCTGAACGCGCTCCTGCGCGAGGTCGAACGGGTCACGCGGGAGCTGTGCCCGCAGCCAGGGGGTAAGCCGTGATGCCCCGCGCCTGATGCCGACGGGCGGCGGGGGCTGCGCCTGCGGCCGATCGCCCGGCGGCCGCACTGGCGCAGCCCCGAGACCCTCCAGGCGCCGCGGGTCGCGGTTCGCGCCTCGCCCCGCATGGCTCAGGCCTGCACGGCATCCACCGCGGCGCGGATGGCCAGGATGTGGGCGGGGGTGCTGCCGCAACAGGCGCCTACCACGCGCGCGCCCAGCTCGATCAGCCTCCGCGCAGCCTCGGCGAACTCGTCGGGCGTGCCATCCCAGGTGGTTTCGCCGGTAGCCTCTAGGCGCGGCATGCCGGCGTTGGGCTGGGCGATGAGGGGGATGGTGACGGCGCGGCGCATCTGTTGCAGGGCCACGATGGTGGCAGGGATACCCTGGCCGCAGTTGGCTCCGGTCGCCGCTGCGCCCAGCGTCTGCACCTCGCGCGCCGCTTCTTCGGCTGTCGTGCCCATCATGGTACGCCCGAGGCCGTCAAAGCTAAAGGTGACGAACACCGGCAGGCTGGTGGCTCGCCGGGCACCCCGCAGGGCCGCCCGCGCTTCGAGCACGTCGCTCATGGTCTCGACCAGGATCACGTCGGCGCCGGCCTCGGCCATGAGGGAGGCCTGCTCGGCATAGGCCTCCTCTGCTTCCTCGCATTTGACATCGCCCAGGGGCTCGATCAGGCGCCCCGTAGGGCCCATGGAGCCGGCCACCCAGGCCACATCGCCGGCAGCCTGGCGGGCGATGCGCACCCCCTGGGTGACCAGCTCGGCCCGGCGGTGACCGTGCACCTCATCGGGCAGGCGCAGGCGGTTGCCGCCAAAGGTGTTGGTGGTGAGGATCTGGGCACCGGCGGCCAGGTAGGCCTCGTGCATCGAACGCACCATCTCGGGCTGTTCGACGTTCCACACCTCGGGCGGCGTCGCCGGCGGCAGCCCCTGGGCCTGCAGATAGGTGCCAATGGCGCCATCGGCCACCACGACGTAGGGCGGGCACAGCCGCGACAGGATATCGACAGGCATGCGAGACCTCCTCGGTGCTGCTCACACCCGGCTGAGCATGATGTGGGCCAGCAGGCGTGGGGCGTAGGACGTAATGCGTAAAACGTAATGCGTGAGACGTGACGCGTCGATGCCCGGCGCGCAGCCAATACGCATCACGCATCACGTTTCACGTTTCACGCCCTATCCTCCAGCACCGCGCGGATGCGGCGCACGCCGCGGCCAACGGCCTCCTGCTTCTGGATCTTGAAGTGGCCGAGCTGGCCGGTGTGTTCCACGTGGGGGCCTCCGCACACCTCTTTCGAGAACTCGCCAATGGAGTAGACGTTGACACGGTCGCCGTAGCGCTCGCCAAAGAAGGCCAGGGCGCCCGAGGCCTGCGCCTCCTCGAGGCTCATCTGGTCGACGCAGACGGGATAGTCGGCGGCGATGGCCTCGTTGACCAGGTCTTCGACTCTCTGCAGTTGCTCGTCGGTCAGCTTCTCGGGATGAGTAAAGTCGAAGCGCAGCCGTTCGGCAGTGATGTTCGAGCCGGCCTGATGCACGTGCTCGCCCAGCACCAGGCGCAGGGCGGCGTGCAGCAGGTGGGTGGCGGTGTGCAGCTTGGTCGTCTGTTCGCTGTGGTCGGCCAGGCCGCCGGCGAACTTGCTTTCGGCGCCGGCGCGCGAGAGCTTTTGGTGTTGAGCGTAGGCCTCGGCAAACCCGGCCTCATCGACCCGCAGCCCGCGCTCGCGGGCCATCTCGGCGGTCAGCTCCAGCGGGAAGCCGTAGGTCTCGTAGAGATAGAAGGCGTCGCGGCCGCTGATCTGGCCGTCGCGCAGATGAGCGACGAGCCGCTCGAACTCGCGCTCGCCCCGTTGCAGGGCCTGCAGGAAGCGCCCCTCCTCCAGGGCGATCTCATGGGCGATCATCTCGCGCTTCTGGGCCAGCTCGGGGTAGGCCACGCTGTACTGATCGGCCACTGCCATGGCCAACTGGGGCAGCACCGAGCCCTCGATGCCCAACATGCGCGCAAAGCGCATGGCGCGCCGCAGCAGGCGCCGCAGGATGTAGCCTTGCTCCACATTGGAGGGCAACACGCCATCGGCCATCAGGAAGGTCGAGGCGCGGATGTGGTCGGCCACGATGCGCATGGCGCGCACATGCTCGCCCTCGTAGGGGTGGCCCGAGACGGCCTCGAGCTGGCGGATGACCGGCTGGAACAGCTCGGTGCGGAAGACGTCGTCGTAGCCATGCAAGACGGCCACGGTCCGTTCGAGCCCCATGCCGGTATCCACGTTGCGTTGGGCCAGGGGCTCGTAGGTGCCGGCGGCCGTCTTGTTGTACTGCATAAAGACGTCGTTCCACACCTCCACGTAGCGGCCACAGTTGCACGAGGGGTCGCAATCCTCGCCGCGGCCCTGGGTGCACGGCTGGCCGGTAAAGTAGAACATCTCGGTGTCGGGGCCGCAGGGGCCCGTCTGGCCGGCAGGGCCCCACCAGTTCTGCTTCTTGCCAAAGAAGTAGATGCGCTCGCGCGGGATGCCCAGCGACTGCCAGATGGCCGCCGACTCCTCGTCGCGCGGCGCGTCGGCATCGCCGGCAAAGCACGTGACGTAGAGGCGCTCCACCGGAATCTCCAGCACCTGGGTCAGGAACTCAAAGCTCCAGGTGATGGCCTCCTTCTTGAAATAGTCGCCCAGCGACCAGTTGCCCAGCATCTCGAAGAAGGTCAGGTGGGTGGTGTCGCCCACGTCGTCGATATCATCGGTGCGCAGGCACTTTTGCACGTCGACCAGCCGTTTGCCCTGAGGGTGGGGCTGGCCCGCCAGGAATGGCACCAGCGGGTGCATGCCTGCAGTGGTAAAGAGCACCGTTGGGTCGTGCTCGGGGATGAGCGGCGCCGACCCGATCTCGGCGTGACCGCGCGCCTTGAAGAACTCGATGTAGGCGCGGCGAAGTTCCTGCCCGGTCAATTGCTTCATAAGTGCATGCTCCTTTCTGGTCGCTCCTTGCCAAACAAAAGGGTCCCTGCCGCCTGGCAAGGACCCATGGAACGGGTGGTACCACCTTGCTTCGCGCCGCCGTTGCCGGCCGGCGCCTCGATGCCTCGGGCTGCGCGCAGCGGAGGCCGCCTCTGTAACGGGAGGGCCCGGCAGGCTTTACTGGCCACCAGTGGCGTTCTTCCTGCGCCTCGGGGAAGGCTTCAGCGCCTGCCGTGTGGCCGCGTCGCACCGCCCCGCGGCTCTCTGTACACACCCTGCCGGCGCCTACTTGGTCCCGTCATCGGCATCGCTTCAGTTCGCGAGACAATAGCACAAGTGCGGCCCTCTGTCAAGGGCCGCTTCGCCGCCAGCAGCCTCTCGGAGGCGCTACGCTGGAGACCGGGCTCCACGCTTCGCACCGTCGTGGGCCGGAGCCGGGTAGGAGCCCAGCCAGAAGCCCGGCTGCAACCCAGGCGACGACGCATCTTGGCTGCACCCGCCGGTGAGCAGGCCTGCCCAGACAGCCGTAGCCCAAGGGCCGGCCCCAGGGGGCCCCTCACCGGGCGGCTACTGGCCGGCGGAGGCGGCCGCCTTCTTGGGCCGGCGGTGCTCCACGTAGATGATGACCGGGTCCGACTTGGTCTTGTTGCCGGCGGCATCGTAGGCCACGGCGTAGATGGTGTGCACCTCGCGGTAGACCGATTGGCCGTCGGCATCCTTGCCATAGTACGAGCCCCAGCCGCTGGGCGTGACCACCGTGGTTCCGGACGGCTCGAAGATGATGGTGGTGCGGCTGATGCCCTCGTCGGGGTCGTCGGAGCCCTCTTTGTGTTGGCCCACCTCGTGCGTGTAGATGGTGGCTCCGCCCTGCACCGTCTTACGCCACACCGAGGGCTGGCCATTCTCCTCGCCCCTCAGCTCGCCGCTGAACTGCGGCACCTGCGGGATCGGCGCGCGCTGCGAGTCGCTCATGGTCAGGGTCCAGGTGAGGCTGAAGGGAGCCAGGCGGCTCTCGCCCACCGGCTGGCTATCGACAAAGAACTCGACGCGGTCCATGGCCATATTGTCCTGTGCTTCCACCTGGATCAGCGCATAGTCGTCGAGCTCCTTGACGTAGGCCTCGCGGTCCTCGGGGTGCACGATGGTAATGCGCGGCTTCTCGCTATCCACGGTGACCGGCACGCTCACCTGCCGGTCGCCGCTGCCCCGCACCGTCAGGCGCAGGGTGTAGAGGCCCTGGGGCAGCGCCGAGGTATCCCAGTTCTCGAGGACGCCGTTATCGACCGCGTTGCCGTGGGCGCCGCCGATGGGGAACCACTGGGCGGGCTCGAGCCCCTCGCCGTACTCCAACCGGTACTCGCGGAAGCCGGGGATGCGGGCGTTGCCGGTGATCTGCACCACGCCCTTCACTGCTTGCAAGATGCGCGGCGAGGTGATCGAGGCATCGGAGGCTTTCAGGTTCGGCCCGTGCACGTCGCAGTACTCGGTGGGCGGCTGGGGCTGGTTGTTGGCGCGCAGCCAGTCGGCCACCGCGCTGGGGTAGACGGGGAAGACCTTGTGCTCCACCTCGTCGGGCGGGCAGTAGGGGGTGGCCAGCTTGCCCGACGCTTTGCAGATGGCAAAGTCTTGGTGCAGGTTATCCTGCGCCTTGGGCTCGCGGCCCTCGATGAACGGCTCCTTGACCGTGCGCTGGGTGTAGGGCCCCGGCAGGAGGCCGGAGTCGGCGTCGACCGTCACCCACTTGATGCCGGGGGGCACCGGAAAGTCGACCTTGGGCAGGTCCTTGAGGGCATACTCCATGATATCGTGCCAGATGGGCGCGGCGCCGCGGCCGCCCCACATCGAGGTCATGGGCGTATAGTCGCTGTTGCCCATCCACACGCCCACGGCGACCTGGGGGGTGTAGCCCATGGTCCAGGCGTCGACGTACGAGTTGGTCGTACCCGTCTTGGCAGCAGCCGGCCGGTCGAGCTCCAGGGCGTTGCCGTACCCATAGGCGGGGATGCGCGCGCGATTGTCGGAGAGGACGTTGGTGACCAGGTAGGCCACCTGCGGGCTGATGACCTCGCGGTAGGTGGGGCCCAGGAACTCGTCGAGCACCTGCCCGCGGCCATCGGTGACCTTGAGGATGCTCACCGGGTCGAGCTCGCGGAAGCCGGGCTCGCGGCGGGCGTCGGGCACGGGCACCCCGGCCATGACGCCGCCATTGGCAAAGACGCTGTAGGCGTAGGTGTGGTCGAGCAGGGTCACCTCGCCGCCACCCAGGGTCAGGGCCAGGCCGTAGTGGTCGCGCAGGGTGGTGATGCCCATGCGGTGGGCCATCTCGACGGCGCTGTCGATGCCGATGCGGTCGAGCAGCCACACGGCGGGAATGTTGTACGAACAGGCCAGCGCGTTGCGCAGCATCATCGGCCCGTGGAACTTCATGTCAAAGTTCTCGGGTTCGTAGGGCGCGGCCCCCTCGATGGGAAAGGCAGTGCGCACGTCATAGACCACGGTGGCCGGGGCATAGCCCTGCTCGAAGGCAGCGGCGTAGGTGTAGGGTTTGAACGACGAGCCCGGCTGGCGCGGCGAGGTGGCCATGTTCACCTGGCCGTCGATCGACTTGTCCTCAAAGTCGACCGAGCCCACCATGGCCAGGATTTCGCCGGTGTTGGGGCGAATGACGACTGCGGCCGCATTGCGCGCCTGGTACTCCTCGCCCCAGCCGCTGATGTTCTTCTTGACAATGGCCTCGGCCTGCTTCTGCAGGTCATAGTCGAGGGTCGAGATCACCCGCAGGCCGCCGCCATAGACGGCACGGTGGCCATAGCGCTCTTCCAGCACCTGCAGCAGGTACATGACAAAGTGGGGCGCCTCGATCTTGAGGGCCTCGGGCGGTTTGGGCTGGCCCAAGGGCGCCACCTTGGCCGCATCGGCCTCGGCCTGGGTGATGTACCCCTGGTTCACCATGGCCTGCAGCACCAACGCCTGGCGCTGCTTGGCGGCATCGGGGTTGTCGATGGGGTTCATGGCCGGGTACTGCGGGATGGCGGCCAGCATGGCCGCCTCGGCCAGGGTGAGGTCTTTGGCATGCTTGCCGAAGTAGAGTTTGGCGGCCGCCTCGACCCCGACGGCGTTCTTGCCATAGGGCACGGTGTTCAGATACCACTCCAGGATGCGGTCGCGGCCCTCCAGGCCGGGGTAGCGGCGCGTGAGCTCGACGGAAAGGATGGCCTCTTTGATCTTGCGCTCGTAGCTGACGGCAAAGCGCTCCTGAGGGTCCATCGCCACGTTGCGCACCAGTTGGGCCGTGATGGAGCTGCCGCCCTGGATCTGCTCGCCCCTCAGGTTGTTCCACAGGGCGCGCACCAGGCCCTCGATATTGATGCCGCCCGGGTTGGTGTAGAAGGTGCGGTCTTCGAGGGCGATGGTGGCATTGCGCATGTAGACGGGGATATCGCTGAGGGGCACAATGGTCCGGTCGCCCTGCTGGGGGTCGATGACCTCCCACAGCAGGTGTTGGCCGGTGCGGTCGTAGATCTTGGTCGTCTCGAAGGAGGTGAGGGTCATCTCCTCGATCTGCTCAGGGGCGGGCAGGTCTTTGGTGAAATAGGCGTAGGCGCCCAGCAACACCGCCGCCCCGGCCGCTACGACGACGGCGGTGGCAACGCCCATAAACGCCAGCGCTGCTGCCAGCAGCCGGAGCCAGGGGCCGCCCTGGCGCTGGCTCCGCTGCCGGCTGCGGCGGATGACGGTGGAAACGGCCATAGCGAACTCCTTCAGGTACGGGGAATGGGAAACGAACTGCCCCCGGCGGGCGTGGGGCGCAGTGAGAATGCGGCAAATTGCGCCAAGGGGGCTGGTTGCTGCCAGGGGCTATTCTACATCAAGTGGCGCGTTTTTCCTAGTAGGGGCGAAGCATGCGGCCGGCTGGCCCGCCGCATGCTTCGCCCCTACCGGTTACGGGTGGGGTTTGTGGACGTCGCAGTACTCGGTGGGCGGCTGCGGGTCCTTCAGGCTGCGCACCCACTGGCCGTTGGCGGTGGGGTACAGGTCGTAGCCGCGGTGTTCCACTTCGTCGGGCGGGCAATCGGGCGTGGCCAGCTTGCCCGAGGCCTTGCAGATGGCGATATCCATGTGGACCTTCTTGTTGCTGACCGGCTCCCAGCCCTCGGCAAAGACGTCTTTGACGCGGGTCTTGCCCGAGCCCGGCAGGGCGCCCGTCTCCAGGTCGACCTCCACCCACTTCATGTTGGGCGGCTGGATATAGTCGACCGGGGCCAGCGATTTGAAACACTGTTCCATGATCTGGTTCCAGATGGGCGCCGCCGCGATGGCGCCATACCACGAGCCCATGGGGCTGCGGTCGGCGTTGCCCACCCACACGCCCACCGTCACCTGCGGGTTGAAGCCCATGGTCCAGCAGTCCCAGTTCTCGTTGGTGGTGCCGGTCTTGGCGGCGGCGGGGCGGCTGGCCACCAGGGCGTTGACGGGGCCGAACGCGGGCGTGCGGGCGGCGTTGTCGGAGAGGACGCTCCAGATCTGGTAGGCCACCTGCGGGTCGAGCACCTGCTTGCGCACCGGCCCCAAGAAGTCATCGAGCACGCGGCCCTGGCCATCGGTGACCTCGAGGATGCACACCGGGTCGAGCTCGCGGTAGCCCGGCTCCTTGCGCTGGGGCGGCACGGGCACCCCCGCCATCACGCCATGGTTGGCAAAGACGCTAAAGCCGTAGGTATGGTCGACCAGCGGGACCTCCGCTGCCCCCAGCGTCACCGAGAGGCCGATGCTGTTGCGGTCGCGGATGGTGGTGATGCCCAGGCGGTGGGCCATATCCACGGCGCTGTCGATGCCGATGCGGTTCAGCAGGATCACGGCGGGGATGTTGTACGAGCAGGCCAGGGCACGGCGCAGGGGCATGCTGCCGTGGTAGCTCCGGTCAAAGTTCTCGGGCACGTAGGGCGCCGCAAAGGGCTGGCCGAAGGCGGTGCGCTTGTCTTCGACCATGGTGGCCGGGTTGTAGCCCTGCTCGAAGGCTGCGGCATAGGTGTAGGGCTTGAACGAGGAGCCCGGTTGGCGGGGCTCCACCGCCATGTTGCACTGGCCGTCGATGGAGGCATCGAAATAGTCGACGCTGCCCACCATGGCCAGGATTTCGCCCGTCGTCGGGCGGATCACCACCGAGGCCGCATTGTGCGCGTTGGCCGAGGCCGGCCAGCCGCGCACCGTGGTGGTGATGATGTTCTGCACCGTGTTCTGCAGGTCATAGTCGAGGGTGGTGATGACCTTCAGCCCGCCTCCGTAGACCGCCCGTTTCCCGTAGCGCTCCTCCAGCGCCTTGAGCACGTACATCACAAAGTGCGGCGCCTCGATCTTGACCCCGTTGCGGGGCGGGGGCGCCGGCAGCTGGGTGCGGTAGGCCTCCTCGGCCTCCTGGGCCGTGATATAGCCCTGCTCGACCATGGCTTTCAGGGTCAGGCCCTGGCGCGCTTTGGCATCCTGAGGGTTGTCGATGGGGTTCTTGGCCGGGAACTGGGGGATGTTGGCCAGCATGGTCGCTTCGGCCAGGGTCAGGTCCTTGGCGTGCTTGCCAAAGTAGACCTTGGCGGCTGCCTCGACGCCGTAGGCGTTGTTGCCATAGTAGACAGTGTTGAGGTACCACTCGAGGATGCGGTCGCGGCCCTCGCGGCCCGGGTAGCGCTGCGTCAGCTCGAAGGAGAGGATCGCCTCTTTGATCTTGCGTTCGTAGCTGAGGGCGTAGCGTTCCTCGGGGGGCATCACCACGTTGCGCACCAGTTGGGCGGTGATGGAGCTGCCCCCCTGCACAGGGAGGCCGTGGAGGTTGTTCCAGAAGGCGCGGGCGATGCCCTCTACGTTCACACCGCCGGGGTTGGTGTAGAAGGTGCGGTCCTCAAGGGCGATGGTCGCCTGGCGGAGGTAGATGGGGATGTCGCTCAGGGGGACGATCGTGCGATCGCCCCCCTGAGGGCTGATCACCTCGTAGAGCAGGTGCTGGCCTGTGCGGTCGTAGATCCTCGTCGTCTGGAACGAGGTCAGCACCCGCTCTTCGATCTGCTCGGGAAGCGGCAGGTCCCGGGCAAAGTATGCGTAGGCTCCGATGAAGGCAGCCATGCTGCCTGCTGTGAACCCTGCGATAGCGAGCCCCAGGAAGGTCAGGGCTGCCAGCAGGATCTGAACCACCCTCGTGACCTTCTGACCACCATGCCGCCGCTCTTCGCTCCTGCGGCGGATGATGAGGGTCGGGGGCATAGCCTACTCCTCGATGGTAGCTGTCTCCTCCGAGGGCTCGGACTCCTCCTCGTCGTCGGCATCGGCCGGCAGGGCGCTGAACAGCGATGTCACATCGAGGGCGGGGCGCCTCTCGCCGAACTGGGTCGGCCCTGAAGGCGGCCGCCCTTCGCCATCGCCCCCGTTGCCGTGGGCGCGGCCAAAGCCCGTGCCAGCGGGGATCAGCTTACCGATGATGACGCTCTCCTTGAGGCCGTGCAGGTCGTCGCGCCGGCCTTCGATGGCCGCATTGGCCAGCACGCTGATGGTGTGCTGGAACGATGCAGCCGACAGGAACGAGTCGGTGCTCAGGGCCGCCTTGGTGATGCCGAGGAGGATCGGCGTAGCCGTCGCCGGCTGGCCGCCCTCGGCGAGGATGCGGTTGTTCATGGCCTCAAAGTCGAGGCGGTCGATCACCTCGCCGGGCAGCACCGGGCTATCGCCCGAGGTGCGGATGCGCACGCGGCGCATCATCTGGCGGATGATGATCTCGATGTGCTTGTCGTTGATGTTGACGCCCTGAGACCGGTAGACCTTTTGCACTTCGTCGACCAGGTAGCGGTACACCTCGTCGGGGCCCATGATGCGCAGGATCTCGTGCGGGTTCTTGGCGCCCTCGGTGATCTGGTCGCCGGCCTGCACCTGCTGGCCCTCGGTCACGCGCAGGCGGGCCGCTGCCGGCACCTCGTAGGTGCGCTCATCGCGCTCTTCCCAGCGGATGGTGATGGTGCGGCCCTCCACGTTCACGATGCCCGCCACGTCGGCCAGCAGCTCTTCCTGGCCGCGTTTGGCCAGGAGGTCGCCGGGCTGCACCTGGTCGCCGTCTTCGACCTTGATGCCCCAGTTGCCAGGCACCTCGTACTCGCGCGAGCGCTGTTCGGTGGAGACGATGTGGACGGTGCGCTCGTCGCCCTCGCGCTCGATGTGCACCACGCCCGAGATCTCGGCGATGATGGCCTCGCCCTTGGGGATGCGCGCCTCGAAGAGCTCTTGCACGCGCGGCAAGCCCTGGGTGATGTCGCCACCACCGGCCACACCGCCGGTGTGGAAGGTGCGCAGGGTGAGCTGGGTGCCGGGCTCGCCGATCGACTGGGCGGCGATGATGCCCACCGCCTCGCCCACCTTCACCAGGTCGCCCCGGGCCAGGTCGCGGCCGTAGCACTTGGCGCAGATGCCGTAGCGCAGTTGGCAGGTCATGGGCGAGCGCACCCGCACCTTGGTGATGCCGGCCGCCTGCAGGGCCTCGAGCCGCTCCTCGTCGATCATCTGGTCACGGTCGACGAGCACCTCGCCGGTCTGCGGGTGCACGATGGGGTTGGCGGCAAGGCGGCCCAGCACGCGCTCGGCAAAGGTCTCGCCGGTGCTCTGGCTGGTGGTCGCATCGATCCAAACCCCGTCCTTCGTGCCGCAGTCTTCGGCGTTGACGATTACATCCTGGGCCACGTCGACCAGGCGGCGGGTCAGGTAGCCGGCGTCGGCCGTGCGCAGCGCCGTGTCGGCCAGGCCCTTGCGCGCGCCGTGGGTCGAGATAAAGTACTCCAGGGTGGTCAGGCCCTCGCGGAAGTTGGACTGGATGGGCAGCGCGATGATGCGCCCTGACGGGTCGGCCATCAGGCCGCGCATGCCCGCCAGCTGGCGGATGGGCTGCAGGCCACCCTTGGTGGCCCCCGAGTTGGCCATCACACCGATGGACCCTTGCGGGTCGAGCCGCTTGGCCACCGCATTGGTGACCTCTTCCGTGGCCTCGGTCCACAGTTCCACCGTCTTGACGTACTGCTCGTTCTCGGTGATGAGGCCGCGGCGGTACTGGCGCTCCACCTCGTCGACGCGCTTGTTCACCTCTTCGAGGATGGCCGCCTTCTCCTCGGGCACGACCAGGTCGTCGATGGCGATGGTCACGCCCGACTGGGTGGCGTAGCGGAAGCCGATCTCCTTGATCTTGTCGACCAGCTCGGCGGTGCCCTCCATGCCCAGCTTCTGGTAGCCCTCGGCCACCAGCTTCTTGAGCGCGCCCTTGTCCATGACTTCGTTCTTGAAGCGCAGCGGCTCGGGCAGGATCTGGTTGAAGAGCACCCGGCCCACCGTGGTCTCGATCAGCTCCTTCGGGCGGTTCGGTGCGGGCTCGGTGTAGAACTTGCAGCGGGCATGCAGGTGCACCTTGCCCAGCGAGTAGGCCAGGGCCACCTCGTCATAGTCGCCAAAGACCTTGCCCTCGCCGGGCACGCCTTCGCGCTCGATGGTCAGCCAGTAGCAGCCCAGCACCATATCCTTCGAAGGCCCCACGCCCGGCTCGCCGTTGGCGGGCAAGAGCAGGTTCTTCGAAGCCAGCATCAGCTCGCGGGCCTCTTGCACCGCCCGCTGCGAGAGGGGCACGTGCACGGCCATCTGGTCGCCGTCAAAGTCGGCGTTGAAGGCAAAGCAGACCAGCGGGTGGATCTGGATGGCGTTCCCCTCCACCAACACCGGCTCGAAGGCCTGGATGCCCAGGCGGTGCAGGGTGGGCGCGCGGTTCAGGAGCACCGGCCGGGTCTTGATGACCTCTTCCAGCACCTCCCAGACCTCTGGGACCTCGCGCTCGACCAGGCGCTTGGCGCCCTTGACGTTGATGGCATAGTTGTACTCGACCAGCTTGTGCATCACAAAGGGCCGGAAGAGCTCGAGCGCCATGCGCTTGGGCAGGCCGCACTGGTGCAGCTTGAGCTGGGGGCCCACCACGATCACCGAGCGCCCCGAATAGTCGACGCGCTTGCCCAGCAGGTTGCGGCGGAAGCGCCCCTGCTTGCCCTTGAGCATATCCGACAGCGACTTGAGCTGGCGCCGGCCGCGCAGCGAGATGGCCTTGCCCCGGCGGCTGTTGTCGATGAGCGAATCGACCGCCTCCTGGAGCATGCGCTTCTCGTTGCGGATGATCACCTCAGGCGCCTGCAGCTTGATCAGGTGCTTGAGGCGGTTGTTGCGGTTCACCACGCGCCGGTAGAGGTCGTTCAGGTCGCTGGTGGCGAACCGGCCGCCGTCGAGCTGGACCATGGGGCGCAGCTCGGGCGGGATCACCGGCAGCGCGGTGAGGATCATCCACTCGGGCCGGTTCCCCGAGTTGCGCAGGGCCTCGACCACGCGCAGGCGCTTGGCCGCCCTCTTCTTGCGCTGCTTGGAGCGGGTCTGCTTCATCTCGCGGCGCAGGGCCTCGGCCATGGCATCGAGGTCGATCTCTTTGACGATTTCGTAGATGGCCTCGGCGCCCATGCCGGCTTTGAAGACGCGGCCCCACTTCTCCTCGAGCTCGCGGTAGCGGCTCTCGTTGATGAGCATCTTCTTGCGCAGGCTCTGCAGCTCTTCGCGGTCGGCCTGGATGCGCTCCTCGATCTCGGTCATCTCTTGGCTGAGCCGCTCCTGCACCTGGGTGCGCTCTTCCTGGGCGCGTTGCCGGGCCGGCGCTTCCTGGGCCTCGAGCTCGGCGATGCGGGCGTCATACTCCTCGCGAATGCGCGCATCCAGCTCGTTGAGCTTGTCTTGCACCGTGGCGTTGAGCAACTGCCGGTGCTCGCGCCGGGCGACTTCGCCCTTTTCCAGGATGACGGTATCGGTAGGCTTGAAGACCAGGCGCTCGGGGGTCGGCGTCTCCTTGGCCTTGTCGAGGGCCTCCTGCAGGGCGGTGGCCTCGCGCATCACCTCGTCGGTGGCGGCGGTCAACCGCTCTTCCATCTCCCGCTGCAGGGCCTCGCGCTGCTCGGCAATGTGGGCCACTTCCTCGTTGAGGCGGGCGTCGATGGCGTCCATCTCTTCCTGGGCCGCGCGGGTGAGGCGCGTGGTCTCGCGGCTCATCTCCTCTTCGAGGCGGCGCAGCGCCCGCTGCCGGGCTTCCTCGTCAATGTGGGTAATAATGTACTGCGCGAAATAGAGCACCCGGTCGAGGTTGCGCTGCGAAATGTTGAGCAAAAGGCCCAGGTAGCTCGGCGAACGCCGTGTGTACCAGATGTGGGCGATGGGCGTGGCCAGCTCAATGTGCCCCATGCGCTCGCGGCGCACACGGGAATGGGTGACTTCGACGCCACACTTTTCGCAGACGACGCCTTTGTAGCGAACCTTCTTGTACTTGCCGCAGTAGCACTGCCAGTCTTTGGTGGGGCCGAAAATGGCCTCACAGAAGAGTCCATCTTTCTCGGGGCGGAGACGACGATAGTTGATGGTTTCGGGCTTGGTCACCTCGCCGTGGGACCACTGATGAATCTGCTCGGGCGAGGCCAGGCTGATCCGCAGTGCCCTGATGTCGTTGATCTCCAACGCGTCCCTCCTCAGAACCTGATGAAGCGAACGAACGAGAATCGCCGCCTTTGAACAGCATAAAATCTCGGTTCCCATCGCCGGTTTGCTCTGACGGATGACAACCGAGATTTGTGCTGCCCCCTCCTTGCCGGGTGCCATCGATCGCCGCAGCGGCCTGCGCAACGACGCGCCACTGTCGGACTATGCCATGCGCCGGGTCTAGCCTGTGGGACCTGGTACGGCAACCCAACCAACCAAGGGGTATATTACGGCAATCTGCTATTATAGACCCGTTTCTCAATCCTGTCAAGCCCGTTTCTTTTGAGTCGTTGGGGCAGGCCGGCATCCTGCGCGCGGCGGGCACGGAAGAGCGGCGGAGGCCAGAGCGGAGAGGTGCCAGGGGACGCGGAAGGGGTGGCCTGCCTGGGCGCACACGCCGTGACCTGTGCCCGGCGGGCATGCATGCCCGCCGGGCACCGCTGAAACTAGGTGCGGGCCTGGGGCCGCGCGTGTACCTCGCGCGACCGGTGGCCGAGCCAGCCACCCAAGATGGCGAAGCCGGCGCCGATAGCGACAAGCGCCGAGACCGCCCCCGCCGCAGCCGCGACGGCCGACTGGATGGCCGAGGCCTGAGCGGGCGTCAGCGTGGCTGACGTGCTGAGGTTGAGCGCCCGCAAGAGGTCGATGGTGTTGGCGCCGATGGTCACGGTGAAGAGGCTGCCGACGCCAACCAGTGCCGACAGCGAGCCCAGGATCACGCTGGTAAAGATGTACAGGCCCCAGACCGCCACGGCGTTCAGGATGCCATCCATCATCCCTGCCACGCCCGACATGTGGGCCGCGTACCAGCCGCCCAGCCACAGCGAGAGCCAGCCGCTCACGATGAACCACACGATCGATATGGTCGCAAAGGTCGTGGCGATGCCCCCGGTGGGCGTTGTGGAAGCGATCACCCCGAGCGAGATCCCCAACGTCACCAGAAACACCTGGGTCGCGATGGTGATGAAGAGCGCGGCGAAAACGGGTGCCAAACGGACCCGGTCGCGCAGCCAGGCTCGCGTCCCATAGAGCTTTTCAAAGTCGCGGTCGCTGAGCGTCGGCTCGAGGCGCAGTTCCTCCTCGGGAGCCTGCCCTCGCTGCTCTGGGACGCGCTCCCTCTCGCGAGGCCTCTCCTGGATTCTACTGGCCATGATCTTCTTCCTCCTCCGACAACATCGCTCCGTCAGAGATCAGGTGCTGCCCCCACGGCCGGAGGGCCGGCCAGCGGCCACAAAGGCGCTGCCATGCCGACTCTCACGGTCCTGCGGTTGCCCGGCAAGAACTGTGCCTCAGAGCCTGAAACGCGGCACGTTCTGCCAACCGATGGCCCAGCAAGATGCGTGCCCAGGCGCACGCGGCCCTTGCCCGCGTGCCAGGCGCCGGCAAGGACCACATCGAACCCTGGCGCTACAACCGTATTTTCCATCGGGGCGTGGATTCCTTCCGGGCATCACGCTTCGCACGCCACCGGAGCTGACCCTTTCGGGGGGTTTGGTGGGTTGCCCCTCAGCCGGGCGGCCCGGCTGAGGGGCAACCCACCAAACCCCCATCCCGGGTCGGGGCCGGGCAAGGGCGGAGCAGATCTGCCGGCCCTTGCCGGGTGCGGCTCCCAGGTACGGTTGTAGTGGTAGAATGGCAAGAAAAAAGGGCGTGAGCATCATAGCTCACGCCCCTTGCTTCGTGTGCCCGCGAGAGGACTTGAACCTCCACGCCCATTCGGGCACAGGCCCTCAACCTGCTGCGTATGCCAATTCCGCCACGCGGGCCCACTGTGCCCCTATTATAGGCAGCCGGCGGCGGTTTGTCAACCTCACGCAGGGGGAATAGAATACAATCCTCCGCTCACCCGTCGTTGCAGCGGTCCTAAATGCCCATCCGAAAAGCACGGGCGACGCCCACCAGCGACGCCCACAAGGGGCTAGTCTACGGGTTTCCGCATAGGCTCTAAGGAGGTCCCATGGGGGCTGCCACAGCGGCGGCATACCTGGCGCTGGCCTTGCTCTGGTACGGATTCCTGGCGCTGGCCGTGTCGCGTGAGGGCCCATCCACGCCGCCGCGCCGGGCCTCCCGGTTGGGCCTGCTGGCGAGCAGCGTGGGCATGCTGCTCCTGACGGTGGGGCTGGTGTTGGCTCCTCTGGGTGCGGGTGCCCTGCAGTTGACGCTCTTGGCGGCGGCCACCGCCCTGGCCGCCCACATCTTGTGGCACGGCGCTGCGCCGCCGGCCGCGACAGCGCGCCCCGGTGGCCTGACCTACGCCCTCACCACTCTGCTGGCTGCACTCCTCGCCGGCGCTCTGGCCTGCGCCAACTGCGCATTGCGCCAGACCTCAGGCCTCGGCCTGGCCGTGGCGGCGGCCCTTCTACTCGGCGGCCTGGTCTTGGCGCTGCCCGGCCTGACTGGCCCCCTCGCCTCGTGGATGCAGCGCAGATTGCCGGATTCGGGCTCTGCTGCGCGGCGCATGGTCGAAGAGGTGGCGGTGGCGGCCCCTGCCGTCCTCGACCTGGAGCCCCTGGCGGCCATGATCCTGGAGCGCACTCTGCAGACCCTCGACATCCGCTGGGGGCTCTTCGCCCTGTGGGATCCGCCCAGCCAAAGTCTGCAGGCGGTCACGGCGCGCGGCCTGGGCGAAGAGGCCCAGCGGGCGCGCTGGGGCCGCGACCATCCGCTGACCCAGTGGCTCCTCGCCGCCGACGACGCCCGGCCTTCCCGCCTGCCCGAGAGCCAGCCCGCCGGCATTCTGCCGGGCCTCGATACGGCCTGGGTGGTGCCGGTGCGCCTGCACGCCGAGCCGGTAGGCGTCTTTCTGTATGGGCCTCACACCGCAGGCGAGGCCTTTTCGGCCACCGAACGCGACATCCTCGACCTCCTGGCCAACGAGACGGCGGCCGCCGTCGCCAACGCGCGCCTCTTCGATCAGGTGGCGCGGGCGCGCCGTGAGTGGCTGCAAACCTTTGACGCCCTGAGCGATGGCGTGTTGCTGCACGACCGGCAGGGCCGCGTGTTGCGCGCCAACCGCGCCCTGGCGCGCCTGGTGGGGCGCTCGTTCGAACAGATCATCGGCCGGCCCTGGGCCGAGATCATCCCGGCCGGCCCAGAGGCGCTGGCCGCCTGCTCGATGCCGCGCCAGCCAAGTCAGGGGCAGGGCGCGGTGGAGTACGACCTGCGCTGGGAGGGGCAGCGGACCTTCCACGTCACCGTCTCGCGCCTGAGCGACGATGACGAGTTCTGTGTACACGTGGTGCGCGATGTGACCGAGGAGCGCGCGCTGCAGGGGCAACTGGCCCAGGCCGAAAAGCTGGCCGCCATCGGCGAGATGCTCTCGGGCATCGCCCACGAGCTGAACAACCCCCTCACCACCATCATCGGCTTCTCGGAGCTGCTGCAGGAGGCGGATGTGCCCGAGCAGGTGCGCGCCGACCTGGAGCGCATCTCGCGCCAGGCCCGGCGCAGCGCGCGCATTGTGCAGGGGCTCCTGGCCTTTGCGCGGCAGGGCCATCTGCAACTGGCCGAGGTCGATGTCAACGCGCTCCTCAGCCAGGCGGTGGAGGCCGAGCAGCCTCGCCTGCAGGCCGGCCAGGTTGCTGTGACGCTGCAGCTCGACCCGGCGCTGCCACGCACCCTGGCCGATGCGGGGCAATTGCAGCAGGTGTTCTTCAACCTGCTGGCCAATGCCGAGCAGGCCCTGGCCGAACGCCCAGGCGAGCGGTGGGTGCGCATTCGCACCGAAGCCGCCCCGGCCGCGCTGCGCATCACCATCGCCGATAACGGCCCGGGCATCCCCCGTGACTTGCTGCAGCGCATCTTCGACCCCTTCTTTACCACGCGGGGCGTGGGCAAGGGCACGGGGCTGGGGCTTTCGATCTGCTACGGCATCGTGCGCGAGCACGGCGGCCGCATCTGGGCCGAGAGCGAGCCGGGGCAGGGCGCGATGTTCTTTGTCGAGCTGCCGGTGCGCCACGGCGCTGCCGCGGCGCCGGCGCCCTCGGCCGCACCAGCAGCCCCCAACCGCTGCATCCTGATCGTCGAAGACGAGGAGACCGTGGCCGCGCTGCTCCGGCGGGTGCTTGGGGCGGCAGGCTATGAACTCCTCTGCGCCGGCGACGGCGAGCGAGGCCTGGCCCTGCTGACCGACTCGGTGGCGGGGGGACGCCCGCCAGACCTGATCGTGGCCGACCTCAAGATGCCCAGACTCGACGGCCCCGGCTTTTACGCGCGCGCGGCCCAGGAATACCCCGCGTTGGCGCGGCGCTTCCTCTTTATCACCGGCGATACCGTCCGCCCCGAGAGCCAGACCTTCCTGGAAAACACGGGGCTGCCCTACCTGCGCAAGCCCTTCACCATCCAGGAGCTGCAAGCTGCAGTGGCCAAGGCATTGCAACGAGGGGGCACGACGCCCGGCGCCTAGCGCCCAGTGCGCACTGGGCGCTATGAGTTATGCCCCGCCGAGTGGCACACGTCTTGCTGCGCCCACAGGAAGCGGCCGCCGGATCCGGCGGCCGACACGTTCGCAGGGGGACGTGCCATGGCGCCAGTGAGGGAAACCGTGCCAGTGCCGGTCGGCACCGAGGAGACGGTCTTTGACGTGGTGTGCGGCAAGGGCGTCAGGCCCGAGGAGGCCGTCGCCTCGCGGGTCTACCGTGGCAAGTTGTATTACTTCTGTTGCCTGGGCTGTGCCGAGGCCTTTGAACGCAACCCGGAAGCGTATCTGCGCGAGGGGCCGGTGCGAGCCTACCGGGTGGAGGCCAAGCGGGTGGTGGGGCCCGATCCCGAGCGGGTGCGCCAGTTGGAGGCAGAGGCCAGCCGTTACGGCAGCGAGATTGCCGAGGCCGAGCAGCGGGCGCGCACGGCTCGGGAGAACATGGCGCGGCTGCAGCGCGAGCTGGAGGAGGCGCGGGCCAGGCTGGCCCAGCGGCGCCAGCAGCTCGAGGCGGCGCAGGCGAAGGTGGAGGCAGCCCCCGAGGAAGGCGCCCGCGTCGCCAGCCTCGAGCAGCAAGTAGAGCGCGAACGGATGGAGTACGAGGCGGCCCAACGGGCCCTGGCTGCCGCCAAGGAACACGAACAGGAGACGTCGGCCCGGGCGCGCGGCGAAGTGAGCGAGATGGAGACGCGCCAGAAGCCTCTGCAGGCGGAGATCCAGGCCCTGGAGGCACGGGTGAAGGAGCTGGAAGCCCGGCCTGGCGAGCCGAACCTGCAGCGGGAATTGGAGGACGCCCGTTCCCGGCTCGCGCAGATGCGCCAGGAGATGGAGAGACTGACCGCCCACGAGGCCGAGCTGCGGGTGAGCCGTGGCACGGAAAAGGGGCGGATGGAGGGGGCAGCCGTGGCTGCGCCCCAGGCTGAGGCTCGCCGGCCCGAAGAGGCGGCGGCCATGCCCGGCGCCGCCGAAACCATCGGCGCCGAGACCGCCGAGCTGCAGCGGGTGGAAGAAGCGGAGAGGGCCCTGGAAGCCGACATCCAGGCCCAGGTGGCGAGGATCGGCGACCTGGAGAAGCGGGTGGCGGCAGTGGCTGCCCTGGAGAAGGAGCTGGCCGATGCCCGCGTGCGGCTGGCAGAGCGCCGCGCCGAGCTGGAAGCGCTGGGCAAGCGCACCGATGAGATCCGCGCCGAGCTGGCCGGCGAGGACCAGCGGCTGGCCGACATGCAGCGGCAGGTGGAACGCGAGCGCCAGGAGCTGGAAGCCGCCCGGCGAGCGCTGGCCGATGCTCGCGCCCGCGCCGAGGAGGTGGCCCGCCGCCGCCGGTCCGAGGTCGAGGAGCTCCGCCGCACCCAGGCCAGCACCCAGGCCGCCGCCCAAGCCGACACACAGCGCATCGAGTCCATCGAGGCGCAGATCCGCAAGCTCGAGGATGAGGCCCGCGCGGCCGAAGCCCGTGCTGCCGAGCTGCGCGAGGCAGAGCGCCGGGCCCGGGCCGAGCTCGAGCGCGTGCGCAGCGAGAAACGCGAGGTGGCCCTGGAAGGCATGCCCGCCGTGGCGGGCGAAACTCCCGCCGAGTTCTACCGCGCCGAACGCAGGCCGCAGGGCAAGCCGCGGTAACCTGGCCAACGGCCAGCCCGCCAGGAGGGGAGTATGGTGGAGGAGAGACCACCCCAGGTGAACCTGCCACGCGACCCGGTGTGCGGCCTGGAGGTCCACCCCGACGATGTGGATTCGTGGGTGGAGTATGGGGGCACCCAGTACTACTTCTGCTGCCCCGAGTGCCGGCGTGTGTTCGAGGAGAACCCCGAAGAGTATGTGGCGGAGCGCCCGCAGGAGCCGGAAAGGCACAGCGAAGAAACCGGCACCCGCCACTCGAAGCACCAGGCGCGCATCTGATCCGTCGGCCCGGAGGCCCCTCGCCCGCACTTGTAGCGCCCCTACCCCTGACCCCCTGCCGGGGTTCGAGGGCGGATGGGCGAAGGTGGCCCCTCTCCCCAAAGGGGAGAGGGATAGGGTGAGGGGGACTTTTGCGCCACGGCGAGGCCGGCGAACTCGAGGGGATTCTGCCGCGCGCCCCGAAGCCCCCCGGAGGGCGCGCCCCGCTTTGAGGCGCGGCGTGGGCTTGGCACGCCGGGGGAGGGAGGCCCGGGATGCACGCGCGTGAGCAACATGGGGCGGGCCACCCCGCCGCGCATGGAGCGCCGCTAGAAGAGCCTGCCCATGGGGCCGCGCGGCCGGTAAGCCATGCCGGCCACGAGGAGGTCTTCCGCCGCCGTTTTTGGGTCTGCCTGGCGCTCAGCGTGCCGGCGCTGGTCTTCAGCCTCAGCCTGCAGTCGCTCTTGGGCCACCGCCTGGCCTTCCCGGGCAGCGAATGGATCACGCCCGCCCTGGCGCGCGCCGACGTGGGCATCGCCATCGGCAGCGGCACCGATGTGGCCATCGAGTCGGCGGGGATCATCCTGGTCAAGAGCAACCCGCTCGACGTGGTGGGCGTCATCCGTTTGAGCCGGGCCAGTTACCGCAAGATGGTGCAGAACCTGGCCTGGGCCACCGGCTATAACGTGGTGGCCCTGCCGCTGGCAGCGGGGGCGCTGGCGCCGGTGGGCATCCTCCTCTCGCCGGCCGTGGGTGCCCTGCTCATGTCGCTGAGCACGATCATCGTAGCCATCAATGCCCAGCTCCTGCGACGGCAGAGGCTGGCCTGAGGCCAGCGCGTCGGGCGAAGGGTCACTCCTGCACCAGCTTGTAGCCCACGCCCCACACCGTCTCGATGGCCACACCGCTCGCGGCCAGTTGGCTGCGCAGGCGAGCCACGTGCACGTCGACGGTGCGCGTGTCGCCATAGAAATCGTAGCCCCAGACCTGGTTCAGAAGCTGCTCGCGGCTGAGCACCAGGCCTGGGTGCGCGGCCAGGGCGTACAAGAGGTCGAACTCTTTGGCCCGCAGCTTGAGCAGCCGCTGCCCGGCCCGGGCCTCGCGCCGGGCCGGGTCGACCCGCAAGGGGCCGAATTCGATGGGCCGGGCTTGCGCGGGAGGGGCTGCCGCGCGCCGCAAGACGGCCTTGACGCGGGCCGCCAGCTCGCGGGGGTTGAACGGCTTGGCCATATAGTCGTCGGCCCCCATCTCCAGGCCCACGATGCGGTCCACCTCATCGGAGCGGGCCGTGAGCATGATGATCGGCACCTCATTGCCCGCCTGGCGCAGGCGCCGGCAGACCTCCCAACCATCGACCTGGGGAAGCATCAAGTCGAGCACCACCAGGTCGGGCCTCTCCTGCTGCACCAGCTCCAGGGCACGTTGCCCGTCGGCCGCCGTCAGCACGCGGAAGCCATCCTTCGACAGATAGAGGCGTGCCAGCTCGACGATATTCCGTTCGTCATCCACCACCAGCACGGTGGGCATAGGCCGGGCCTCCCCCCGAAGAGATAGCGCGAGTCGCTAGAGCCGTAGTATACCACGTGCGGCCCATTTCTCCACGCGTCGTCGGGTGGCCGGCCACGCCCCCGAGGGTAGGTTTATCCCAGAATCGTCGGCGTAGACTGTGGCCGTCGGAGGGGGCGCAGCCGCTGGGCGCGGCGCGAGACCCACTTGTCACTCTGAGCGGCTCCTGCGGCCAGCTCTCAGACCGGCGCCAAGCGAGCGAAGAGTCCTTGCTCGCCATGGCAGCACGCTCGGAGGGGTTTGGCGCCACGGCAAGCAAGGATTCTTCGCTGGCATTGGCGCCCCAGTGCTGCCTGGCCGTCACTGCCGCTCAGAATGACTCTCACGGCGACGGTGGCCGGCAGATTCACCGACGATTTTGGGATACAGCCGCCGAGGGTAACCGGCTTGCCCGTGCTGCACCAGCGGGGTATAGTGTGCCTGTTCAGGCTCGCATGGCAAGCCTCGAGCCCGCCACCCCCGATA